>OGRD01000475.1_pt1 | contig 21167 bp, 41 predicted proteins | sample 1553441 | NCBI WGS metagenome assembly OGRD01 (sample SAMEA2580106, study PRJEB22360) | human gut metagenome | biome: human gut; feature: human-associated habitat; material: faeces | place: Denmark | collected 2008/2010
CAAAATTGCTTTCAAGCGAATTTTGCAGTGGACTAATTGTAAATTAATTATTCGCTTTTGCCCAAAAAGCACCCAACGTACCATACTTGCTAGGTTCAAGCATTATACCTCTGTTATACAAGCTCTTTGTGACTTCCATATATCGTGCATAGCGTGCTTTCTTATCGCTGAATACTTCTGCCTTAAACCTCAGCTCTCCATTGCAAAAATAATTGTAGAGAATCGCAGGTACTTTTTCGCCTTTCTTAACATCTAAAACACATTCGCCCATTTCAATACTCTGTATATACCTCATATCCAATATGTACGGAACAGAATTCCCATCGTTGTCACGCACACACAGCATCATCATTATAGGCTCTGTATGACCAATCTTGACTGCATCCTGCAATGCCTTGCTAATAATATCCGATATATCTTTTTTGACATTTAATATTTCATCTGCCGTAAAATCTCTGTCATCCATTGTTTCTGCCCCTCTTTCGACGTTTACCTAATACCTGTTGCAACATTTTGTGTGCAGTTTCTCCACATCCATATTGAGTCAGCAGCATCTCTTGACATTCAAGGCAATACGGCGGGTTTCCATCATTGCAAACACCATCAGCTTCGTTAGTTTCGCACCATACACACTTCATTCCATATCCTCCACTAAATCCTCTATACCTACGCCCAACGCATCTGCAATCCTGCGCAGAGTGCTTATTTTTACGTCGGTGCAACAATCTTCTGCATTACTAATAGTCTTATATGTCAAACCTGTTTGTTTCGCCAACATATATTTCGATATCTTCTTATGCAACCTGTAATATCTTATGTTATTCACAACATTACCTCTATGCCCATACTTTCCACTCTCCGTCCGGGCGCATCTGTGCCATTGCTTTCAACTGCAGCAGAGCACGTTTGGCGTTTCCCTCGGTAGGTTTCCAATAATCATCGTCCACATCATCGCCCAGCACGGCAATCATCTTATCCAACACTGCTATTGATTCAACAGCACTCATACCGTCAATAGCATATATTCCCTCTGGAACAGCTTTGCGGAATAGCGGACCATAGTTGAATGTGATATTCAGCCATAGCTCATGTGTTCCTCCAACAGCATACGTACCACCACACATAAAGTGCGGTATATCTGTTTGAAGCGTTTCCTTTCTCAAAGCATCTCTCAGTTCTACATCATAACTCATACTGTACCTCCATTTCCGCAGCAACGGCAGGCAATGCAGTTTCTGCCTCTGCCTTTGTGCGGTATATCCAGCCTTTGTCAAGTAGGGCATACCCATTTGGGGAGTCAATCCACCACAACAGGTGAACAATCCACTTGCCGTTCAAAAGCTCAAAGGTATAATAAGTTTCGCCTTTCTTCGGCTTCCACGGCAGTTTGACGACAGTTCTTTTGCCCATCAAAATGGCATTCAGCTCAAAAAAAACTACCTTCCATCGAATCCCAGCATTTCTGATTTTCAGTTCTCTGCCAAAAACCGTTCAGCTCAATTTTGTAAATTTTATTATCTATTTCTTGGAGCTTAAACTCTTCACCGATGTCTACATTCAGCATCTCTGCAATCTGAGGGAATAAATTCTTACTCATATTGACATCTCCTTTCTTCAATAATATTTTCAAACTTTTGTTGGAGCTCAGACCAAGCTTCATTTGAAATTGTATAACCATATCTGCCAGGCATTCCGTTCGGTCTATGACCAGTAATTACAATGTTCATCAATATATCTCCTTAACGTTTTTTAAATAAAGTCTAACTACGTTATATACCGATACAGTCGAAGGCATAAGTTTATCAAGATTAAAAACATCATCAGTTTTAACCCATTGAAGCGCAGACATTTCACCGTCGGTATTAGAAATCATATACTCTTTAACTTCATCGGTATCATAAAAAACGAATACGAAAATTCGAGTTTTATAAAAGGTTTCTTCAAAAGTATCAGGTGAGTTTTCATGTTTTACTCTTTTATAGCCAGGAACTACAGCATGTTCCAAGTCGAAATAAGCAAAACTTTCGTCATTAAAATTTAATTCTACTCCAAATTCTTCTTTTAATTCTCTAACCGCTGTATGCAACAAATTATTATTATCTTCTTTTTCAGCTTTGCCTCCGGCAAAACTCCATTTATGGGTATCGCTTCTTAATCCCATCAGGACTTTATCGTCTTTAACGCTATATACAATAGCACAAGCTCCAGGTCGGTCTTCAATTTTCATAAACAAGCCCTCCTATACATGTTTTTATATCCAATTCCGTAGGTATTAAAATTTACTATTAGCCCATTTAATAACATCGTCAACAGAATAAAAGACTTGATATTCAATATTGAGATTGTCTAAAGGATTTGGTTGATAATAACACTCATACATAGGAGCGTCATCTTCATAATTTACCGCCACGGAAATTTCCATTCTTTGATTTTCATTTTTGAATGAGTCAATAACGCCATTATAGCCACGTCTTTTAATGTGTTCTAAGTCGATTCTATCAAAATTATGTTCTGCGAAAAATTTTCTCAATTCACCCAAATCGTTAACAAAACTTGCAAGTGTATTTTCCATGTTTTTTGATCCTTCTATAAATTAGTTATCTTCTCAGAAAAACAGCAATTTTATTGAAATCTTGTATTTTATCTTTTTCAACTAGAAGAATATTTTCACTATCGGTCATAACCATTTTATATTTTTCTAAGATTTCTTTATAAACTTCAAGATTAGTCATAACCGCAATCTGTTCTACCGGTACAGTATTCATTTTAACCAATAGTCTTCTGGCAGCCTGTTCCTGACCTGTATAATTAATAGCTTTTTCTAAATCTCTAGCATCATATGAAGTAGCCATAATATACCCCTTTCTTATTTTTTATTCCCAACGACACCATTATATTTATAACGTCCATAAGATTAAACAATCATCTCTTGCCCGGCAAACACAGCCTTTTCTTCGGATGTCATTTCTTCAAAGTAAAAGTAACCTGACAAAAAACCACCAAATCTCCAATAGTTTCTGTCCAGCTCCTGCTTCTGCTCATTGCTCAGCATTTCATAATCTTCAAGTGTCATTGCCAATCTGTCGAATTCGTCAACATAAAACTTCATGTTTGTTCACCCCTCAATAAATGCCACGCAAGATTTCCACTACCTGCCAATAACTGAAATATCCCCCAGCACCATCTGCATACAGCAATCCGTCATCACTGTTCAGATACGCACTGCCATCTTTGTTGTACCAACCCCACACAGTAAGGTTTCCAAACTGTACCTTGCCGTTGTACGTATCGTTACGGCGACTATACGTTAATTTGTTCATAACCATTACCACCTTTCTATCTCTCCTACACTCTAATTTTACCGCTTATATTATATTTTGTCAGCGTGTTATTTGTGGAATGATTGTAAACTTGCAATACTTGTATCTGTGTAAGGAATTCTTTGCAACCTGTACTTTTCTTTACTGTCTGGCAAAATAACCTTTATCCTTAAAGACTTCCTGCCCCACGCTAAGGCAGCCTTTTTGCTGTCCATAGCAATGTCTATCTTATTGCCCTTGATAGCACTACCTGTATCATGAGCCAGACACCATCCAATGCCCGGCACATATACCCTACTTCCAAGAGGAATAACTTTTGTATCTACTGCAATAGTCTTGTACGGCACTGCTGGCTGTCCGTCATATGCAAGACCTGTACCGCTCGCATCTTCATCATCCATATACCAATAAGCCGTAGCACTCACATCAAGCTCTATATGCGGTTGATATTTTACTACTTTATAGTTAGGCAGATTGTACGTGTATCGACTTGTATGTACGTTGTCTGCCCATTCAACACGATTAAATGACAATACCAATGCTGATACTGCAAGTACACCAAACAGGCCTTTTTTATATCCCATTTTTCTATTCGCTCCCCCTTTTTCTTCAAATGAATTTCTAAACTATATGTAGTGCAATTATAGTAAACGCAGTATCTATAGTGCATCTGCAAGCCTTGCCACATCTGCGTTTCACAACACCGACATCCTCTATATTTTCAATATATCATTTCCTGTTCATTTCGCAATAATGTTGAATTTACTTAAATTGAGCAAAAAAATAGAGCAAGGCTTTTAACCTTGCTCATATTTACCATTCTCTGCCAACATCATCAGGATTGATTACAATGCTGATTCCATCTTTGTTTTCCAAAACCAGCTTATACCCAAGTACGTCAGCCAACAGCACCAATCTTTTCAGATTCATAGGACCTCTGTACAGATACTTTCCTACAGACACATTATCTGTTTTTAGTTTCTCAGCTGCCACAGTATATTTGACGTTCTCCAACTGATACAAATCTTTGACTTTTTGGCAAATACTCATTATATCACCCCTCTTTCAATGCTATTATACCATAAGCCATACCGAATTTGACACATCAAGGTTAAAACTGCACAAATTCAAATTTCGGCTCTTGAACTTCAAAGTCTATTTTGTCTGCTATTTTGTCCAGCTTATTTAGCTTTTCAACCAGTTCATCTGCTTCTTCATCGCTAAAACCTTCCATATCTTCTTCGCCGTCTTTGCACAGCAACACAGTACCGCACAGGCACTGTCCGTGCATCAAATATCCAAACAGCAGGCTTGCAACAGGATTTGCAACAGGCTCATGCGTCATTAAAAATTCATCGTCAAACACTGCCAACATATCAGGAAATACCCCTACACCTCGCCAAACAGCAGGCTGCGTAGCTTTAATATCAATCAGTTCACAACCAATCAACGAATACATTGTATCCAAATCTAAGTTTTCAACTTCTTGTTTCTCAATCAAAACTTCATTTTCAGTCTGTTTCAACATAATAATATTCATAATTTCCACCTCATGTCCAACGTTCTTTTTCGTACTGCTCAATCATTGCAACATCAACTTTACCGACAATCTCAATCGTTGCATGTTCCGCATTATGAGTTTCAGCAATTTTACGCTCAAAATGACTGTTGTTGAAAACTACAATAGGCCAAAACATTCCATTGTATTTGCGACGGCTGATAGTAAGTCTTTTGGTCGCCATCAGCATGTGATAATTATCGCCACGCCAGCTCCCTACCCCCGGCTCTTCGTTGATAATCCACAAACCGTTATTGCTTGCATAATAACCACCTGTGACTTTGACAACATCACCGATATGCATCTCAACTCCGTTTTTGTCTACCATGTTATTCACCCTCTGATAATCATATGACTCAAAACACTCTCTCTGTCTTGCTCACTCTTCATGTATTCATGCAGCTCTTTTACACCATCATCACTCATTTTAAAAGTGATAAGGTAATAATAACCATAATCATAATCATCATACGCCAAACGCTTTTTGCCCCAGCTGTCGGTTTTTTCAATCTTGCCACCATGGTCGACAATAAACTTTTCAATTTCATCTTCTACTTCTTGTACTTTTTCTTCTTCATCAAACGGCGGTAAAATAAACATCACTTCAAAATCATTCATTCCACTCTCTCCTCTCAATAACTCCAAATTGATTTTGTATTCTTTCATTCTTTGTCACCCCCCTGACATCTTAATTTTACCGCTTATATTATTTTTTGTCAGCACTCTTTTTAATGATTTTTGTGGATAATTTGTGAGTTATCACTTTCACGTCATTATTATTGTTCTATGCTCCGAGAGTTCCTGTGCTTCGCTCTAACAGCTTGTTTTCCAATGCCTTATAGTTTTTATTCGTCTTGCATAAAACGCTCTCAGGATTGAACGTAGAACCTATATACTTGCCTTTGATGTATTCTGATATGCCATGCTCATAACATCCTATTTGTCCAAAACATACATCATCATAGAATACAACATCAGTAATGGTATACGCCTTGTCAACAGCTATACATCCTCTTGTTGCGCCCGGCACACGGATGGCAATATAGCCGACATCACCATTCCATCTGACAGCACCCATATCCCACAAATACGTATACATGTTACATTCACGCAAAGTATCTATCAGAAACTTATCGCAGTCAATCGTGAATTCATTTATGCCATCGTTGGTTAAATTAAGCATTAACTACTCCTGTTCTTTTATCCAATATCCATATAAAGATTTTTCGCTTGAATCCCAAAGGTCATATATTTCTTTGTCTTTGATTGTAACAAGGTGATTCGCTACAACACATATTACGCTACCCATCTTCTTCATATCCTTTACTGTAGGACGCTTGCTGCCTTTCTTGTTGCTTATGCCGTGGTACTTATATCCATGATTAAGCAAAAACGCCTGATACGTTTCTTTGTCATTCGGCATCGCTTTTAACTGAAAACCTATCTGGCACAGCTCATTGTAAACATCATCCCATGACATATCTGTTGCCACGGAAAAAGCTCTTACAACACAGTCACCGACTTCCTTTTTCAACGGATTAGGATTGCAATATCTGTAAGTTCCCATATTTAATCTACCTTTTCACTTCTGCAACTAATAACATTCTCCAGTTCATTCATCAATTGGATTATTCTGTTCGATGTCCAAGTATCAATGTTCATATGCATAACCAGCACCCATGTGTCCGGCTCAATATTATCAACTTCAGTAAGTCCAACAACGCCACCATGAGCATATACAATGTCTTTTACAACTTCTGCCATCATATCCGCTGTGTCTTGATTGTTGAACCAAACGTAAAATATTTTTCTCATATTCCGCAGCTCCTTATCTTGACGTGTAGCTGAATCCCTCTTTTTCATCACCATATACACGGAACATAATCAAATCGCCGCCTGCTCTGCATTCAATCTCTGTACACTTATCAGAGTGCCATACATTCAAAACAGTATCACAGCAAGTATTTTCCTCAACGAATTTTACTCTTTGCTCTTTCAGTGTCATAATATTACCGCCTTTCAATCTAGTATAATTGTTGAACAGTTTAATCTTCATCATCCCAATATTCAGCATCGGCATCTTGCAAATCATACATTGTCAACGCTCCATATGTGTAACCGTTATCATGGCTAAAGTAAATCTGTGTATCTTCGTCATAATCTTCTAACCGCTCAATCAAATCTCTTACTGTGATTGCACCGTCACAACTATCAACACTGTAAGCACTGCGATGTACAGGAATAACCAATTTTTTCATAATTTCCAACCTCCATTATTCTTTCTGATTGCGCTATCCATATAAGCCTTAGCTTTTTTTGCATCGTCAATAAAACCACTACGCAAATATTGTTCCGCATAGGAAATTGCCTGTTTAACGTCCAATCTTATGCTTATCATTTTGATTTCTTCATCACTCATATTTTACCCATCCTTAATCTTCATCAACTTCTTCACAATCTTCCAACCAAAACCGCTCGCCATCATCGTCGATGTACGCTCCTTCGTCATCGCATTGGCTCAAATCGTAACCTACAAGTTCAATAGCTTCTTCAATGCTCATGCGGCGGTTGCTGATTACATCAGCTAAAACTTTGCCATTAGCGGTATTGATGATTTTCATGCTTTGTTCACCCTTTCTTAAATGCATCTTTTAACAAAAGCAAACTCTGTATGCCATGTTTTAACATCAGACTTCGTATAAATGTCATAAATATCATCATTGAAATACATGCCGTAACCTTTTTCTTTTGCTTCTTGTCTTGTCATCAGCAGACCTGTAAATGTTCCTCTAGGTGTTATCACTGTGATTTTTTCCATTACATACACTCCTTACATCACTTCAAATATTTTGCCACAATCCTTGTAAAATTTAATTTCTTTTATTTCAATTAAATTATCACAAAACACTTTAAATTCATCAACAGCTTCACTTTCATTATTTCCAAAACCAGAACCAACCATGTTCAGTTCCTGTCCATCTTCAAACCCTATATAATATATAATGTATTCTTTCATTTTGTTCACCCTTCCTATCTCTTTCCTACATTTACATTTTACCGCTCTATTTTGCTTTTGTCAGCATCTTTTTGTGAGTTTTTTGTGGACATAATTCAAATTGAACCCTTTGGCGTACCTATATTATCATGCAACATTATGATGATTGCTACATTTCTTGCATAGGCATCAAAAATGCCTAGTGCATCAATATTTCATAATATGCTACAATTATATACGGAGATTATTCCACCATATCAGCAAGAGTTGGAGCAGATTTATTGGTCACCTTTATTCCTTTCTAAATTTCCTATTGCTCCAGCTCTTAAAGAAGAAGCCAGTAGGGGTGCTGGCTTTTTCTTTTTGGGCAAAAAAAATAAAGGTCATCCCCTTGATAACAAGAAGATGACCTTTTTCGTATAAAGCTATTCTCAAAACACCTTTAAATTCTGCGATTTTTAAAGTTATTAAAGCTTAAATCGTGATATAATAGTATTAATGATTTTTCATTTAGATGTCTCTCCATGCAAAAGGCACTTCTTTGATTGCAACAGCAGTCATTGAAGTGCTTTTTGTTTTGATTATTTCATCGCTGCATACAGCGCACATCCTGCTATAACGTAGGCTATGTTGCGCTGTTTTTTAATGCGTTTCTTTTCGAGCTTGTACTCTTTTTCCAGCTCCAGCAAGGATTTGTTGGCATTCGTCAATAAGCTCTCCTGCTCTTGCGTTTTGATTTTCAGCGTCATACAGATGCTGTTCAGCTCTTTTAGTTGATTCTGTAATGTCAGAAGCTTGCTGTTGGATGATTTCAGTTCGTTCCTCGACTGTTGCAACGCCAGCTGAGATTGACTGTTGATTTCTTTCAGCTCGGTCAAGTTGTTCTTTAACTTGTTGTACTGATATTCCGTCAGAACGTACTCTGTCACTTCGTCCGAATTGGCAGAAGAACCAGCATAACAATATGATTGCGCCAATGACAGCACCAAACTTAACAAGACCGCAACCGGTAAATTTCTGCAACACATTATCTTGCCCCCTAATAAACACAAAAGACTGCCCCCGACAAGGCAGCCTTATGTGCAGTTAAATTTTGAGTTGTTATGCAGTTTTTACTCCGCATATTTATTCTACCGCATTTCCCACACCTATACAACACCTGTATGTGGAGTTTTAGTGGAATCTTATAACATCGCTAACGCATCGTTGCACTCGTGTTTGAAACGACTATATAAACCACGTCTAAGCGCAGGACTGCCGCTTGTCCACTCAGGTGTACTGCATACGTTCATATACACCGCCTTAATCATATCAGCGTCAAATCTGGCATCGTCTACATAGCTCAGGTTTGGATAGCCTAAAGACTTTACGGCATCAGTGAACATCTCGACAATATAGCCTGTGCCATACTGTACGGCTCTGCTCCACACTACATCACGCATTACGGCACTGTGTTTGCCCTCAACGTCATACATAGCAGCCTTTAATGCACTGATAGCCGGGTCATAATATGCATACTTGATATAGTCATGTTGACTATTCGCAAAGTCTGCACGATTTTCGCTGTTTGCAAGATAACTCCATGCGGTATCAAATCCAGCACTGCCTACTTCATGTTCCATAAGATAGTCTGCAAACCAATATCCTGCCCGCTTGCACCATCCAAGATAAGAGTTTACACTGCCCATTCTGCTTGCCAGCTGATACATACCATAAGACTTACCGCCAGCATCGCCCCAGCCATTAGAGATACATCCAGGGTCGCCGTTACTCTCATACAGTCTGCTCAAATCGCCTAACATAACATCACTCCCTTACTCTTTTACCTAAACCACCAGCTGGCGTATTGTACTTGCTATTGATGAATTTATTACCCAGTTGAACGGCAATAGCACCGCCTGTTGCCATAGCGAATTCGCCATAATTGCCCCAAGTCTTACCTTTGGTAGCAAGCACAATGGAAACAATGATGAATGTAATATAGCCGATTGTAGGCAACACTCTTGTCAAAGAGTATACGCCATCTTCTTTGAACATCTCAGTAAAGTTTTTCCACATAATTATTCCCCCTCACATTTGTGTTCAACAGTCAGCAATCTGTCTGCAATGCCATCTATACGCTTATGAGCACTGTTTGTACTGCTTTCTGTTTTTGCGACTCTCTCACGCAGAATAGTGATTTGAAGATTGTTTTCATCAATTTTCTGTGTCAGTCTGTCAACGTTTTTCGATAGATTATTGATAGCCGTTTGCAACGGATGAGCTATTAAGCCGCACACAATAACTGTAGCAAGTCCCACTATAATGTTAATCTGGTCTAAAATTTTAATCACATCCTTCGGTTTAATTCTCCTCCGTGTGTTCTAATGGTTTAAACGGATTGACTGCTAACGCCAGCATATGCCGTTGCGTACCACTCGTTACGCCCTTTAGTTTCCAACCCAAATATATCCGTAGCCTAAACCATCTGCAATACTGCCTACAATAAAAGAAACTCCATGTACAATTCCACCAATTACCCGGCACATAGCTTATCCACTGCTCATTATTTGGCTCATTGACAGTCTTTACTACTACGTTCTTTTCGCCATCAATTACACGTCCGTTTACATAATAGCTGAATCCGTAGTTACTGTTCCGATATAGCCAACAGATTCTACATACATAGCGTTGAAATCGTTCCTTTGCCGTAAAGTTGCCGTCCAGCACATCAACAAAACCCGGTGTCATGCTGTTTGGCGTTTTCACCTCACTATGGTACAGATAATGCTTGTCATAATCATATCTTGCCCACTCAGGTACTTCATCAATCATCCATCCGACATCCAGCGTATTATCATACGTCTGCCAATATCTCAACCAATACGGCAAATTGCCACGTTCGTCAGCCCATAAAACTACAAGCCAATTTGTCAGATATGCTACTACCATTGCTACAAGTTCAGCAACAGCTTGAAATATCCACTTCATTGTACATTCCTCTTTTCTAAAAAACAAAAACCCCTATACTAAGTGTAGAGGAGTTGATTTTATGAAAAAATTAAAATTACCTAACGGCTTTGGCTCAATCTCATACTATGGAGAGCATCGCCGCAGACCTTATGTTGCAAAGAAATACATCGACGGCAAGCAAAAACCTATAGGATACTATGCTACATACGAAGATGCTTTAGCATATCTAATCGCATACAACAAGAATCCATCTTTGTTTAACCCGTCTGAAATAACATTCGGAGAAATTTTTAAGTTGTGGTCAGCGGAACACTTCCCGAAGATAGCCAAAACCACAGCAGCTAACTACAATGCCGCCTACAAGCACTGCGAACTACTCTACGGCAAGAAGTTTATCAGTTTAAAGATAAGCGACCTGCAAGCAGTAATCCGTGCCATGAGCCGTGCAAAAATAGGTTACGCCAGCCAGAAGAAATGCCGTCAGCTGATGCACAACCTCTACACATACGCTGTCAAATACGAGATTATACCTGCCAGCGCAGATATAAGCCGGTACATTGAGATAGACAAAAAGAGAATCGTCTATCCGAAATCGCCGTTTAACACACGCCAGCTGAACCGCGTGAAGCGATTGGCTGAGAGTGACGAGCTGCTGTCCTGTTGGGCAAAAGTTGTCATAATGATGATATATAGCGGAGTGCGCCCATCCGAGATGCTGGCGGTAAAGAAGTGTGACGTTAAGTTAAAACAGCGATACTTTATCGTCCGCGAATCTAAGACAGAAGCTGGCGAAAATCGTGCCGTACCAATCAGCCGTAAAGCTCTGCCCTACTTCCAACAATGGATGCAGGAGCCAGGCAAGACGCTCATAACCAATAATAACGGAGAGCAGCTATCATATCACCGATTCCGCACACGCTTTGATAATGTCATGACAGCTACGTCCTGCCACCATACGCCCCACGAATGCCGTCACACCTGTGCTACTCTTTTAGACAACGCAGGAGCTAATGACACAGCAGTCAAACGTATTCTAGGACACGCCAGCCCCGGTGTTACCAAAGGAACATACACCCACAAGTCATTACATGAGCTGAAAAAGGCAATAGATTTGATATGATTTGTTGCTAACCTGTTGCTTACTATTGCCTTGCCATACACCCACATCACGCATTATAGCTACATCTGTGCTGTTGCTATCCTGTTGCTCCCGACATTTATGTTGGAAACATAGCTTAAAGCCGCATGGTTACAGGCTTTGTCCATAATCAGGCATCTAAAGTAACAGCCTCAACATCAGCAACAGTTGTTGCCTGCTCTACCTTGTCTTTAGCAGCTCTATACGCCACGTGCAAGGCGTTTGAGCGATTAGCCACAGATGCGATAATCATACGTAAATCATCAGCAGTAACCTTAACATCTTGATTGTCTGCTGTAGTCCAATCAATGGACGCATCAGCTCCCTGTACGTCTAAGGCAATGATGGCAGCGTTGATGCGCTCGCGCGCTTTGTCATCGTAATCATATCTGTTACCGTTGTAGGTAATCTGCTCAACCTCTTTGCTGTCACGCTCAGCCTTAAGCTCTGCGATTTTGGCAGGCTTTGCAACAGCCAGCAGCTCTGCGTCTGTAGGTGCTGGCTTTGGATAAACCAAGCCGTCATCAGCGATAAGATATTCGCCATCGCCGTTGCCAATCAATTTGTTAAAATCATCGTGGTTGACGATTACATAGCCTTGTTTAAGCATCTCAGCAATTTGCTCTTCGCTGTGCTCTACAGCTAATTTAGTATCTTTTCTCTGTCCGTTTTCCGGCAGGACAAGATATTGATTTACTCTTTTATCGTTCATGTTTTTTCCTTTCTACGCTCACAGATTTTGCCTGTGGGCGATTTTTTAATGATTTAGGTGTAATGATAAGCGTAGGTTTAAATTAAGACGTTATGAGCCTTTCTGTGCAGTGGGGAGTTGTGGCGAAATCGGATGCATCGGGTAGTTATACATTTGTGCTCCCCGTTGCTGTGTCAAACGTCTTGGTTGCAACGTCAGCTATTAAAGGATGGAATAATACTGATAACAATTTGTGTTGGCATTGTGTCGGTACAACATCAGGTCCTAACGATATCGTTGTCACATGGAATTGTTACGATAGCAGAACTCGTATATCGTATGTTGGTTACATTGCTCTATGTATCTAAGCAGTGGGGAAAAAGCTTAACCGCTGAATCGAAAGCTAGCGTTACTTTCCCTATTGCCTTTGAGCGCATTGTATATTTTGTCGATGTTTTTAGCCTGGAAGCTGGCCGACCTTGTTTGTTTACCAAAAGTCACCCGATAACTACTAATGGCTTCTACTGGGAATATAACTATCATGGTGACGATGTTGGTGTGCAGTGGCTTGCCATTGGCGTGTAACAGCAGTGGGGAGTTGGTGCACCATATTCCAATGGTTATAGCGTTACTACTCTGCCGATTCCGTTTTCCAACACTGACTATACCGTAATTGCTAACAGCAGCTGGCTAAACTCTGGCGCAGTTATGGCAAGTGCAGCGCTCTCAGTAACACAAATAAAAGTGCGAAATGAAGGCTATACTGACACATACCATTTCTTGACAATAGGATGTTAGCAGTGGGGAAATAAACAATACTCGTCATGGCAATCTACAAGATTTGATTACCCAATATCCATGACAACCGTGTATACAGCTTTGGCCAGCCGTCAATTAAATGACGCCGGCAAAACAGAATTAGGATGTACAATTTTGACTACTGGTTCTCAATTTTTGACGTTTATGGGATATGTTGGCACGGCGAATATTGTCGTGGTAGGGCGCTAAATTCCGATAGCAATATAAAATAGATTGTCGGTATCACATGTTATCTGCAGTCCACCGTAAAAACCCGTTTTTGTACAGAGTTTTATTCCAACCTGTTCGGTGTATATGCTGTTTTCTGCTGGATTACGAGGGATTAGGGATATTGCAAAAGTTGCAATCCTAAAGCTAATTGGGTATTTGTTTTCTGTCGCCCAATCTCTACTCGTCGACGCTAATCCCCACTGCTACTTACCAATAGCAAGCCAAGTCACAGAACCGTAATAGCCAGCACTATCTGTCGCCCAAGTGATATATATTTGGGCAGATGTGGATGTCTGGGATAAAATTTGAGGCAGTTGAACGCATTTATTGAAACCGCCGCCATACATAAATGCGTTAATGTATAGTGTTGTTGCAAGCGGTAAAGAATAAGTAATGGTTGTTGTGCTATTAAAAGTTAATTCTGAAGTTATTCCCCACTGCTTAGATACCAACAGAAAACCAATTAAAGGTATCTGCTGCCCATGCAACCGAATTACTACTATTATTCCATCGTGCATGAACATCGAATGATTGCACGGTGTTATTATTGGTATTTATTGCTGCGACAGCTTCAAAGCTCATGGCGCTCGTAGTATACGGACAAGCAAAAATGGTATGAGCTATTGGGTAAGTGATTGTAACAGGTCCTGTATTTGAGGTGACAGAAACTCCCCACTGCAGAATTAGCCCATTGCTAAATTTAACATAGCCGTTCTGCTCCAGCAGGGCTGCGACGATGTACGCCCCATCATCTTTTAATAACGCTAAATCGTTATCTGCGATGATGTCTTTAAATTGATTGTATAGTGTTTCTGACGGGAAGACGTGTATCTTCCCGAGATTTGTTGTTGACTGAGCCATTTTTTTACCTCCTGTCATAACCCAAAGCCGGGATTAACAACGCAAGCACTGTAAATATCCAATTACCGCCGCTTGCAATAAATCCCAATGGAGCAACAGCGACTGATGCCATAGTAGCATACAACAGCCGTTGTTTATTATATCTGTCCAAAATAATTAATACAGTTGGCAAAGCCACGCATGTGCGTATAGTGCCATAGATTAAAAACATATCAGTTATGCCTAAGTTGGTCATTATCATAACTGCAGATGCGACAATGAGCAAAATCACCATTGATACTCGGCCAACATTGATTGACTGTTTCATGTCAGCACATACAATAGATGACAATGCGCACAAATTACTATCAAGCGTTGATATCAATGCACACAGCACACATATTGCAAGAATGACTTTCAATGAGAATGACTGAAAAGCAGTTGCAATAGTCCATTCAGCATTACCAGAACTGCAAAAACCAATTAAACCAAAAACGGCAGGAATGATGCCAAACATCAACGCACTGCCGATAAAAGTCGATTTTATTTTGTCTTTGTCTATACTGAAAACTCTTTGCCAGAAAGTCTGGTCAACATACGGTGCTGACAACAAACCGATAATAGTAGGTATACCGAATGCCCCTAACAGCTCCATGAAAGGTATGGGTTTTCTGCCCATAATATTCAAAGAACCGCCGTCTGCCAGCACTGCCGCAAGCAATATCAGCCCACCAAAAAGCATTAGGAAATACTTGTTATAGTCTGCTAGTATACTGCCCTTTAAGCCGTCACGCCACACCATAGCCAACGCCATAATTGACACAGTGAGTGATGACAGCCATTTCGGTATATCACCCCACGCCACAAACAGCGTATGCAGTCCCATAAGTTGGACGCACGTCGAGCAAATCAGTATAGTACATGATACTGCAAGGTGTAACCTCTGTTGCCCTTTTCCAGCACCTTTAATAGCATCTGTAAGAGTAAATCCATCAGTCTTTTGTCTTACCACCGATGCAAAATATGCAAACAGCATAAGCGTAAGGATGTTAGGGATAAGGAACAGCAGGAATCCACCTAAGCCACTGTAATATGCTTTCTCACTGCTGACGAATATAGCGGGAGTCCATATCCACGTAGCAGCTATGGATGCCATATAGAATATGCTTTTGGCGTTTTTCCATAACAGAAAATCACACATCTAATCGCACCCTCTCTCTCCAATAGTTGCTTAGACGCAGCGACGGCACTTTCAGCTTATATTTGCGGAATTCTTCGTCACCGTTCTGAGTATAAATCCAATCTTTAAAAGCCTGCTTGTACTCATAATCTTCTACATATGCGCAGTTTTCCTCGTAGTGTGACATTGCATATTGCTGGAATTTTTCCGTGTCAAAGAAATGTACTACGTTCTTTCCCTCGCCATACTGCACCATACCACACATATACAGTCTGTAGATGACAAGCAGATATTTGTAGATGAAGTTGACTGCCCACAGAAACTCAGCTACTGTGCAGTTATCAGGCGTTTTCTCCAGCCATGTAATAACATCGCCATACGTTGCTATGCAAGCCTGTGTGAAGTTGCCTTTAAACTCACCTACGCAAATCTTATGCAACAGGTCAGTCTTCACTGCATCAGCCATAGTTGTATTACGTTCTTTGTACGTAAGCTCCATGTTCACCATTGTTCCCATAGTCTGGTCGCCAATCTCACCTGTCACAAGCAAAATGTTCTTATCTTTTGCAAGCTCTGCAAACGAATTCTTCAGTGATGGATAAAAACTTACATCCTTGAATTCGTGATGCAGTATCTGCTTATACAGTCGCATATACTCCATGACTGCGTATTGGTCACTTACCACCGTAAGCGGAATACCTCTTTTAACCAGCGCATAGAACACAAGCGTGCTGTCAATACCGCCACTCAACAGCAGATATACATCCCTGCCGTTGATGTTCTTTACAACATTGTCGGTCGCATCTTCGATAGCATCTTCCAATGTTACCAGTTTTTTGTCCGGTACAAGGGAAATCATCTTGCCCCCAATATTCAATGGGTCTGTCAGTCTGTTATATCCCTGATACGTAGAATGGTGTACCAACGTCTGTGTGACAAGATATTTCTGATTATCCTTGTCTTTTGGCGGTTTTAAGATTATTTTGTGAAACACTTCATCGTAATTCATTGCTCAACCTCGCTGAATTCAATACACTTCAATTCATCGATAGTCTTTGCTTTGTTGATAACGTCAAGCCATTTTTCGTAATAGCCAATCAGTCTATCGTTTGTATCTGCAATCTTGTTATGACGTTCCATGATACGCTCAGCCATAGTCTGTACATCGACACATTCAGCCTTTGCAAGTTCCTGCAACAGTCTGCCCCTTTTGTTATCGTTGATATACGCAAGAGCTTGTTTTTCCATTGCAAGAAATGTTCTCTGCCCTACTGTTACTCTGTACATAAACGCATCCAGCAGTGTGTTTGCCGCAAGATTGTTAAGCTCATTCAGTTTAATTTCCTTTTCCTCAGCGAAAGTGTTTTGATTGTTGAGCCGTTTTTCGGCAATTCTATACCACTCTTCCTGCGGAACGATTGTATAGCTGCCATCATCGTTAAGGTCAACGTCATCGCCTACTTGTGCGTCTGTGTCGGTCACATCGACAAACATCATTGCAGGAGAATGAGCTAATCTCCATTCCTCAAACGTCATATCTGTGTCATATACTGCCCTTACTCTGCCATACATGACATGAGCTATTTTTGCCATACATACCCTCCTAAATCGTCACATCTGCTTTATGGGTGTTGATTTCATCAGACCATGCTATAACTGCATCTTTTATCCATCTGCCATACAGTGTATAGCTCTTGCCAGCAGTCACACCAACGTATTTAGTGAAACTGCCATTACCATATTGGATTACAGTATTGCCAGATTGCTCTGTTTTTCCACTCGTGCCTACATACGCAGAGTCTGTTGATTCATCACTCCAACCATCGAAGCCTGTACCTGTTATCTTGATGATTTTTACAACTGCAGGAATTGTAAGCGTATAAGATTTTTTTCCGAAATTACTGCTATAGTAATTCCATACACCAACGCTTACACTGCCAGCCGCCACATGCTGTTCTAATTTGACATCATACGTAGCATCCTTAGTATATGTGACATCTACATCAGTGTAGTAAATGTCACTGTACTTTACTCTGTACGTTGTGCTAGTCCCCATGTCATCCGTCAACGTAATTTGTCCGTTGGCGTTTGTCATATGATTGCTGCCATTGATTTCTACCTGTTTACTTTCCAGCACTGAGCCATCAGGCATCTTAATCCTCAGCGTCAAATTGACGGCGCGGTATATCTGAACGGTGTACAATTTTGCTGTTCTGGCTGCCTTGTATGCAGCCCCCTTGACCATTATCTTATATCGCATATCCGCCACCTCACGAGTACATCACAAGCTTAGTTTTAGCACTGTCAAGGTCGACTTCTTTCCATGTACCGTCAGCACATAAGTATCTAATGCTGTTACCTTTAGGCGGTGCAGGAACAAATCCGTGTGTACCACCTACGCTTGTTGTTGCACCTTTCATATCCGCTGGTTCTGCCCACTGAGCATCATTGCGCAGGAACATCACTGCATCGCTCCTTGGTGGTGCAGGTGCTAAACCTTTAATACCACCCTGTGTTGGCGTACTCCCTGTCATAACAACCACATCTGCGACCGCCGTAGCTACAAACGCAGTTGTTGCAAGCTGAGTATTGTTTGTTCCCTTTACCGCCGTAGGCGCTTTCGGAGTACCTATAAACGTAGGATTCTGTAGCGGAGCATATGTCTTCTTAATGTTGTTGCCACTTTCATCATTTATTGCGTTTATAGCATTCTCAACATTATCAATCGTCCATGTTTTGCTGTTGCCGCCTGTGTCAATAGTTAACGTAGCATCGCTGACGGATACACCTCTTACACCGCTGTTGCTGAAAGTAGTATCAGTCAAGGAAAGACCTGCGCCAGCACTGTACGTTGTATTTGTAGGTTTTGCCCACGTTCCGTCGCCACGCAAAAATCTTGATTGCCACCCAGCAGGGACTGCCGGAACTAATCCATGAGTGCCTGCCGAATAATCTGTTGCGCCTGTCATATCTTTGATGTTAGCAACGCCAGCTTGTACATCAGACACTGCATTTTTCACGTAAGCTGTTGTCGCCACCCTAGTGCTGTTATCATCCGCCGCTGGTGTCGGCGCTTTAGGTTCGCCTGTGAAAACAGGATTATCAAGGCTTGCCATGCGCTTAAAATAATGTACAGTAAACCTTGCTGTGCCATCAATAACGACCGTACCTTCAACAGCCAACCCATACGTCGTAGGTACTGTTTCTGCCGTAGTGCCAGCCGTAGTACATACGAGGAACGCGCCATCAATAGCACCACCACATATAGTGTCGAGAGAATATGCAGTGTTACGTTCCAACGACTTAATAGGGCTATCAACAATCTGGCTTAAAACTGTTTCAAAATAATAATCATCATACCCGGATTTTCCTTTGATATGATATCTAGCTTTTACTTTCGCCACAATCTAACCCCCTTAGCTATAAACTATCATCTTCACATTGCCAGCATCAGACGATATGCCATCCAGCTTGCTTTTATCAGCAGCACTCATAAGACCTGCGCTCGATGTTGTTGCATTGCTCGGCTTGTCTGTCAAATCATTATAACTGCCACTTTTGGCTACAGCTGACAGATTGTTAATCTGAGTTAAAAGATTCTCCCTAACGGCACTGAACACCTCATATACAATCTTATTTTGCACAGGATTTGTAGATGTAGATGATATTTCACTGTCTACTGTAATCTGCTCTGGAATAGTTGGCTTATTAGTCAAGTCATTATAACTACCAGATGTAGCCACAGTTGCCAAACCGCTTATCATACTCGCAGGATGTGTCGGCGGATGAATGTAATAGTTTGCATTATTGGCAATTCCGTTCAGTTTAACCTTGTCTGTGCTACTCATAAGACCTGAGGATGTTGTTGTGGCATCGCCATACGTTGTATCACTTGCAGGAGGAGTATAACCCAGTGCACTGGTTACATTGGCTTTAGTTAAGCTAATAGTACCAGAAGACACAGTTAAGTTAGAGCCGATTTTTACACCACCTTTAACAGATGCTGTAGCATCGGGTAAAGAGTATGCAGTTGGAATTGTCGGTTTATTAGTTAAATCATTATAAGAACCACTAGTTGCAACAGTTGCTAATCCGGTAATCATACTAGCAGGATGTGTAGTCGGATGAGTGTATACTGTATTAGTAGAACTAATAGTGATTTTACCATTAGCATCACTAGTAACTGTAGTTGCACCACTACCAACGATATTATGGAAATCTCTAACCGTAGTATTATCTAATACATTAAGAAATACATTACCATTTGTCGCAGCAGCATTAGCAGTTGCAGTCGCAGAAGCACCAACTTTTAAACCAGTAGTCCAATGAGTATCTGTATTAGTAGTCGGAGGAGTATAACCTAAAGCACTTGTTACATCAGTTTGGGACAAACTTATTGTTCCGTTTGTCACGCTTATATTGTTACCGATTTTAACGCCACCTAACGTACTGCTTGTAGCGTTAGGCAATGTATAAGCACCAGGAATTACAGGTTTATCGGTCAAATCGTTGTAACTTCCGCTAGTAGCTACTGTTGCGAGCAATGATGCATCTACCTTGCTACCGACTGCCGTTTGCACAAATGCCGTTGTCGCAATCTGCGTAGTATTTGTCCCAACAGTCGCAGTCGGCGCTGTCGGTGTACCGCTCAGAACCGCTCCACCATTCCATCCGTTTCTGTTGATATTGCCAACAAGCACAGCTCCAGACTTTGTACCTGTTGTGCATTTATAAAAATTCCAGTTGGGGTCGTATTCATAAAAATCCACGCTGTCATGTCCAGAATAGCCGAAGTCAACGGCATGATAATATGCATTAGCATCGCCCTCACCCCTAAATTTCTGGCATTGGAAATAATTTGTTGCCCCTGTGCCTGTCCGGAAATTAGGTGCGCTCACACCGCCTGTACACACCCCGCCTGCCAATGGCAGATAATCACTCAGCATACTGCTGTCTGCCTTTCTGTTAAGCGCAGCATTAATAACTTTATTTTGTACAGGATTGGTTGATGTAGATGACAGTTCGCTGTCCACCGTAGACGCTGCAGGTATTGTAGGCTTGTCAGTCAAGTCATTATAACTTCCACTCGTTGCTACGCTCGCAAGACCTGTAATCATGTTTGCCGGGTGCGTTGACGGATGCGTGTAGTTATTAGCGTTTGCCGCTATGCTATTCAGCTTTACCTTATCAGATGCGCTCATAAGTCCTGCCGTGGATGTAGTCGCATTATTGTAGACTGTATCACTTGTAGGAGGAGTGTACCCCAGCGCAGATGTTACATTGCTTTTAGTGATACTAATCGTGCCGCTCGACACGCTAATATTACTGCCAATCTTTACGCCACCCATAACCGTATTGGATGCCGTCGGCAATGTATATGCAGATGGGATGGTCGGCTTGTCGCTGAGGTCATTGTAGCTACCGCTTGTCGCAACCGCTGATAAGTCCGTTGTCTTAGCATATG
>OGRD01000479.1_pt1 | contig 21046 bp, 30 predicted proteins | sample 1553441 | NCBI WGS metagenome assembly OGRD01 (sample SAMEA2580106, study PRJEB22360) | human gut metagenome | biome: human gut; feature: human-associated habitat; material: faeces | place: Denmark | collected 2008/2010
CCGACAACCCCGGCCGGCCTGACAACCCGGCAATCCCCGGCCCCCCTCAACCCCGGCAATCCCCACCTCTCCGGCAGTCACACCCCGCCTCCCCCGGCGGCGCTTATTATAAATCGGTATCCATTCCCGGAGAGACCTCGGAGCAGAACCCGCCAATTCGGCCAATCCTATACCATTTAGTACAATTTTCGGGAATTTTAGACCAAAAAGTTTGGGCCGAGGGGATAGTTTTCCTACTTTTGCCCCGATTTTGCATGCCGGGAGGCATGCCGAGTATAAACCAAACCAATTCGTTATGAAAAAACTTTTCCTCGTTCTGGCCGCCGCAGCCATCGCCTCCGGCGCTTACGCCGAGGGCTATCAGGTAAACAACCTCTCCTCGAAACAGAACGGTATGGGCCACGTAGGTACGGCCATGAAACTCAACTCGGAGTCCATTTGGTTCAACCCCGCAGCCGCATCATTCCAAAGCACGCAGTTCGACTTTTCGGTCGGCGTCACGGGAATCGCCTCGAAAGCCACTTATACCACCCTGCCCGACTACACGGGCAAGACCCAGTCCCGGCACTTCACGTCGGACAACAAGATCGCAACCCCGCTCTACGCCTATTTCAACTACAAGCCGCTGGACTGGATGTCGGTCGGCCTGGCTTTCAACACCCCCTTCGGCTCTTCGATGAACTGGGGCGACAATTGGGCCGGAGCGCAGCTCGTGCAGTCCATCAACCTCAAGGCCTACAATCTCCAGCCTACGGTGTCGTTCAAAATCTGCGAACACCTCTCCGTCGGCGCCAGCCTGATGATGACGTGGGGTAAATTCGACCTTTCGCGTTCGATGCTGCCCGTCGGAGCGGCGAATGCCCAAAACGCCGCGCTGAACAACATCATACAGATCGTAGCTCCGGGCACTCCGAACATCTTCGAGCTGGCAGGCGACCGCAACATCATGTCGCTGGGTCTCGAAGGCAAGGCCAAAATGGCCGTCGGGGTGAATCTCGGCATCATGTGGGACATCAACGAACAATGGTCGCTCGGCATGACCTATCGTTCGAAACTCAAGATGAAGGTGAATTCCGGCTCGATCGACATGTCGACCATCGACGATCCGACGATTCAGGCCGTCCTGGGACAGCTTCTTCCGAAATTCGACATCAACCCCTCGGCAATCTCCTCGGCAATCGTGAAAACCGAACTTCCGCTCCCGGCATCGCTGACCTGGGGCGTCAGCTTCCGCCCCGTGCCGAAATGGGAGTTTGCCGTCGATCTGCAATACGTGCTGTGGAGCGCATACGACCAGCTCGATGTCCAGATCCTCAATCCGTCGACGAATCTTCCGGTCCTGACGATCCCCGCCAGCGACAAAAACTACTCCAACACGCTGGCATTCCGCTTCGGCGGCGAATACCACGCACTCGACTGGCTGACGGCCCGCATGGGTATGTATGTCGACGAAAGCCCCGTAAGCAGCGACTACCTCAATCCCGAAACGCCTTCGATGACCAAACTCGCCTACACCGCCGGCGTCACGTTCCGTCCTTGCAAATGGATGCACGTCGACTTGGCCTACGGCTATGTGAATTCGGCCGATCCGGAGCGCACGGGTTCCTATCCCTACGTCAACTCCGTGCTGGCGCTGGCCAACGAGCAGATCAAGAACGTTGCCCCCGAGTATCCGACGACCAGCGCGATCACCGACTTTTCAGGCAATTACACCGCACGCGCCCACACGTTCTCCATCGGTGTGGGGTTCAGTTTCTAAAAACAGAAAAATTTACTATCTTTGCGGTGCGTTTGACAACAGACACGCCGCATTGTTTTTAACGGCTCCATAGTTCAAGGGATAGAACGAGGGTTTCCTAAACCGTGGGGCAGAGCAAGACACAACGTTCGCGCGAAATTATATACAACTCTTTCGCCGGAATACATACGACAGACGTAAGCCTTTGTAGTTCAACGGATAGAACGGCGGTTTCCTAAACCGCAAATCCGGGTTCGATTCCCGGCGAGGGTACAAGAAGCGACGGAAAATTCCGTCGCTTCGTTCATTTTTGCACGCTTCGTTTGTATATTTGCCCGCAAGAGTTGTCAAATAGTTGTCAAAAAACCGCGCCATGCCAACCACATTCAAACCCGTCGTCTATGCCGATAACAAACGGCAGGACGGAACCTATAATGTAAAGATACGAGTAACCCATCGACGGCAGACGTTGAAATTGTCGACGAATATGTACGTCGCCGCGCATCAAATGACGCGCACGCTTAAACTCAAAGACCAAAGCATAATCGACGAGGCAAAACGAATCATAGACAACTGGCGCGCCATCGTCGGACGGCTCGGAGCTGCGGCCGACGTTATGACCGTCCGGCAGGTAGTCGACTACATCAAGCAGACGGAGCAGAACAACATGGCTTTCGAACTCGATTTTATCGCCTACGGACGCAAAAAGGCCGAAACGATGCGCCCCGGAACGGGCATCGGGTATCAGATCGCCTTAAATGCGTTGGTGCGGTATATCGGCACGGAAACACTTGACATCAGCCGGATAAATGCCCGATTCCTTACGGGCTTCGAACAGTTCATCGAGGCTGAACCCGTTCTGACGCACAGCAGAAAGGGCGCAATCCGCCAACTACACAAGACCAAGAAAGGCGGCCGCGCCGTATCGTCCTATCTTGCCTGCGTCCGCCACATCCACAATCTCGCAAAACAGGAGTTTAACGACGAAGAATTGGGCGTCATCCGCATACCGCAATCGCCGTTCAAAACCTACAAAGTCAAGCAACCGCCAAAGGTTAAAAAACGGGCCGTCAGCCCCGATATACTCCAGCAAATAATAGACCTCGGCGACGAACCGCGCCGGGCGGGGTCGATCTCCGATTTCGCACGCCGCGACCTCGCCCGCGACTGTTTCCTCTTATCGTTCGGCCTTGCAGGCATGAACGCTGCCGACCTACTATCCTGCCCTGCGCAGTCCCTCGATGGCGACGTTATTATTTACAACCGACAGAAAACAGCGAGCCGCCGAGAGGACGAGGCGGAAATGCACATCAGAATCGAACCGCAGATCGCACCGTTGGTCGAGAAATTCAAAGACCCGACAGGGGCACGACTATTCCGGTTCCACCTGCACTACCGGGACGGCAATACGTTCAACGGAGCGCTGAATCAAGGTCTGAAACGAATTGACGATGCGTTGCGGGCAGCCCGCGACGCCGACCAACGCCAGAACGACGCCACAGGCGAAGATCGCCCCCTGCCGGAACATATCACGTTCTATGCCGCCCGGCATAGCTGGGCAACGATAGCCCGTTCGGCCTCGCTCAAAATCGACAAATACACCGTACACGAGGCGCTGAACCACGTCGACGCAGATATGAAAATAACCGACCGATATATCGACCGCGATTGGTCGGTCATTTGGCAGGCAAATGCAAAAGTACTTGGTCTGCTCGACTGGTCGGAACTCAAAAAAAGAGAAGAAAACCGAAAATAATTGGCAAAAAGCTTGCGTAATTACCAAAAGGTTATTATATTTGCAGTGTCAATTAAAGAAAAGCACTATGAAACCCAAAACCAAAGAGCGCCGAGAGTACGAAAAGCGGTTGCTTTTTTATCTCGAACTCTACAATGAGTTGAAAGACCGGGACCGAGTTGAACAAACGCTCCTATTCTTCGAAGAAGAGATCGACAAACTGGTAGAGTTATTGAAACGGATGTAAAACAGAGTAGCCCCTTTGGGGGCTACCCAAAAACCGAATAAGTATGAATGCACAACTCGAAAAACTGCAAGCTCGTTTTATGAAAGCCACCACGGATGCCGAACGCGAGGATGTCCGGAAAGAGATGCGCAAACTTTGTGACGCGGATGCTCCTGGTTTAGCCGCCGCCGCACTTGAAAGTATAAAAGCGACGAATGCCGAAGTTGCCGAGATTCTCCTGCGCGAACAGTTGAAAGACATTTTGCCCGCGGTGTCGCTGGCGTATGTTGCCAAAACCTATTTCAACAAGACGCGCCAATGGCTTTACCAGCGAATCAACGGGACGTTGGTAAACGGCAAGCCAGCGAAATTCACACCGGAGGAAATTACCACACTTAACAATGCCTTGCGGGACATTGCGAATCGCCTATCTTCGATAAACGTTTCCGCATAGTGCTTTAATTGACAGTTAACACATGGAAACGCGACGCCCCGGCCAAACGGTCGGGGCGTTTCTGTACATATTTTCACGGGGAAAATTAACCCTTGCGGACATAATTTTTTACATATTTTCGGGCTATTTTGTAAACATCTGTCCGCGACCTGTCAACAGCCAGCGAGGCGAAACGCCATGATGCTCGACGATAAACGTCAGCCACGCCGTCGGAATCTCCCGGCGACTATCCATATTGTCGCGCTTTTTGTAAAAATTGCGCTTGTCGATGCCCCCCTCGCGGCAAAACGTCTGTATCTTCGTTTCGCTCATCGCAAGCAAGGCATCGAACGCCTCGAAAAATCTATCCGCAACTGTTTGCATCCTTATTCCAATGTAAAAACTTTGATTCTGCTATCATTGACTGAAAGCGGGCCGTAAAACCTCTGTTCCCTCGATGAACCTTGAATATATACATAGTAGTTGCCCTCTTTCAATTTCACATTCCAAGTACCCATGCCGTCAGTCTCTCCGGAAATTACTTCCGACATGTTAATATCCATCCACTTATCATTGAACGACTTGGCGGATTCCGACCACATTTCATCAGTTACATATCCATAAGGGGATAAATCCGGGCACTCTTCATGGTAGGCATCGTACTGCTCTTTAGTTTTCTTTTTGGCCTCTTCAATAGATGCACCAACGACCACCAAGCGTTCCTCGAAATCTTGTTGGTCTCGCTTTTGTCTGTCAATTACAACATCCCTTTCGATCTCGGGAATATTATCAGTCAAAATAGTAACCTGGGCACCTATGTAGGGCAGCCCCGTATGATCTTTCACGACAATACCAACCGACTTTGAACAGGAAGCCATAACAACCATAACTAAAGCTGCCAAACTCAATAATTTTCCCATGTTAGCCTATTTTATTTGATTTCTCCAAGTTGCATTTCTGACATAGCAACTGCAAATTTTCTAACGAAGTTGCACCACCTTTCGAAAACGGGATAATATGATCAAGTTGTAGATTTTCAGTCGCACCACAATACACGCACCGTCCCCCGTCACGCCTATATACAGCATCAACGATCTCCCGTGGGATTGGCGGGCGTTTCGGCTTATCGCCAAATAATTCACCACTATCTATCAACTCTTGACGCACCAGTTTTTCAAGTTCACGACGGCGGTATTTCTCCTTTATTTTTGCGGCTATTTCCTCTTTTTCCTTCCCTAATATAAACGAATCATACGCCCCAATGGTCGCATCTAATCGGAGTAAAACATCTCCTTTATTAAGCGAAACCCACCCTCCAGATATAACAAACTTAATATCAATAGGAGCATATATCACTCCCTTTGCAGGAGATGAAACGCTCACATCACAATAACGACCAAACCCCTCTGCATCTTCCGTATTCGATTTTAGATGCAAATCACAACAATATCCACCTAATTGTACAGGGAATTTATTATGACCGTATTTCTTTATATTATCTCTATATATAGGCTTATTATCTCCAAAGAAAAAGCAATCTGATATATAGAATCTATCAATATAGTATATGCGTCCATACATCGAATCACATAAAACTCGAAATTCATAAGAGTCTCCAATTTTTTCCCATCCGAATAATTGTTGGTCGCTATCTTCTTTTATAAAGCCTCGCATCCCTTTACTCACAATTACATCGCAGTTTTAGCATACACAGCCCGTACAAGAAACACCCGACTTATCATATCTTTCGGGAGTTCCACAGGATCAAATGTCGGATTATGCGACACACACAAATACTTTGATTTGCGATCCTCCTGACTGGCTCGCAATTCTTTGATCAAACGTCGCCCGTCTTTTAAGACAATCATATAGACCTGCCCCAATTCGAGAAAGTCAGCCCATTGTTCCACTCTGTGCAAAAGGACGATTGCCCCAGCACAATAGGTCGGAGCCATCGAGTTCCCGATGATAGGGACGCAAATATCGCCCTGTTTCGCATCTTTGAACGGAATATAATCGACAATATATTCCGCAACATCCACTTCTTCATTGCCCCCAAATCCGCCGCGGGCGTCGAGATTGTACATTGGCACAAGGCGAAAATCGGCGTCTTTTTCCGAGATAGATTCAGATTTAAGCATCGTGCCTTCGCCTGCGAGCAGCCACGACCTGCTAACATCAGGGAATACATCTAAAATATGCTGTTTTTGTTTTTCGCCAACATTTTTACCATTCTTACATATATTACTTGCATATTGAGTTGATACCCCTAATCGGGTAGCGAATACACCGTTATCTCCATTACAAAAGGCATCTCGTATCTTACTTATTTTTTCGTTGATTGTCATAAACCAAAACAGTTTATTATATTTGTAAAACATTTAATTCTTTTCACTATGGCTGTCTATATTGCCCTATTTTTCTCTATTGTTTCCGTTATATGTATATCGCTTGCCGTATATTATTATTGCAGATTCCGAGAGATGTCCCATGCAAGATACAGTTTCGAGGGGCAGCTACGCATCGAGCAGATAAACCGTATAATGCGCGAAAATGACCTTGTTTTCGGTGACGATGGTCTATCAATCGTGCCACGCCACCCAAAAGGTAACGATAAGCGATAAAATCGAAATACACAACGCGATCCACGATATAACACTATTGCGTTTCAATTCTTTGTTTTGACGGTGTTTTATCTCATCGTCAAGTTCTTGCCGCGCTCTGTTCTCTTGCTGACGTTTATATTCACTCCCGAATACATCTTGCGCCAATAAAGTATTTATGTTATCCGACGGATATAATTCCAATTCGTCTGAGATTTTACTGCGTGGTGCAGCCACACCCATTTTTCGGCACTCTGCTATCAGTTGTAACGCATACGCCCGATCATTGCGCGCAATTCTCAACATGTCGGCCTCCGATACAACGCAATGCTCCTGCATTATACGCATTAACTCTTTTAATGCGTCAACAGTCTTTGCATCATACTCCATATTACTAATTTTTAACATAGCACGTCTTCCGACGTGCTTTCTTACCCTCTATAAATCAACACATTACAACACAAACACTAAAATAGTTTATTATTTCCTTTTATTATAAACTATTTTAGTTTATATTTGCATCGTGGTTCACAACGATAACACACAGAGAACACACAAATATAACAAAATAAACTTAATACAAAACATTATGACACGCCAGGAATTTAACGATCGGACAGGTTACACGCTCGACGAAGAACAATACAGAGAGGTCGAGGCAATGTATATCGCCGCAGGAAACATGGATAAGGACGTTTTCTGCAAGGACTATAAAAAACACAACGATAGTGCGCTGGTAGCGGAGTTTTACAACCAATCCATTGCACTCATGGAAAAATATCAACGTTGCCGAAAGATTGAGCGCGAAACGGCGGAATTCTTAATTGGCAAGGCTCACGCCTATAATGACACAGATTTCCGCAAGGCTGCTATCCGTCTTATCGGTGAAAAAGGAGTTGTTTTAATAACTATCGCAATGGGGCTTCCGCTCTTCGAAGAAGACGCCGAATACATCAAGAACAATATTCAATAAAGCCCGGCGGCGCGTGTATCTCAACTGGTAGAGTGGCGGACGTCCAGAAAACAACAACGAGAGCCGGATGCGGGTTCGAATCCCGCCGCGCGCCCAAATCAAACCAATCGCACAACGCACGATGAATAAAAAAGATAGAAACAAGGCCTTCAGCCCCAATAGTCCTAACGTCTGCACGGGCAGCGTGCTCGGACTTGCCGAACTCCTCGGAATAAGCCATGGCAAAATGCGCACTCTTATCGGCCACCTATGCGCCGCGGGGCTGATAACGAGTAAATCATCGAACAAAGGAACGGCATTTCGACTTACTGACCGCGGGGAACAGGTACTTAATTTCACATCGGCAGACGTCGACGATTTTTCGACCATTCTGTCGGTTATCCAACGGCCTTTCGGCATAGCTATTTTACATATCATCAAACAACTAACGCACAACGCACAATGAAAAACAACATCGAAAACGGGATTTATATCCCCGAGGAACAGCGCAACCTTATCCCCGTCGACGAATGGGTGAAGCGCGAAGACCCGACCGCAGCGCAAACTGTCGTACTGGTAACCGATTTCGGCATGCTCGAAATCGCCAAAGAAGACCTGCCGGGCGGATTCAATTTTGAGGGCGCACAGAAAGCCGCCGCCGAATACCGCGAGGGCTTCCGCTGCCCGACCCGGCATGAAGCAATCGAAATGTACGACGCCCGGTTCCGTGGACTGGACGAAGCGTTCAAGAAGATCGGCGGCAAGCCTGCAACAACCATCGGCTGGACGAGCGAAGCCGACCCCGACCCGGAGTACAGTTCCAACAGCGCGTTCTTCTACAGCGGCAGCACGGGCATCGTGCTCAACTACTACAAGTATAGCGCGTACGCCGTGCGTCCGGTGTCCGCTTTCAAGAAATAGTTTCACAGTTCAATCATTCCCGCGCCCTTTACGGGGCGCGGGGTTAACCCCAAAGACCAAACAGAAATGAAAAAAGGCACGATCATCAAACGCACCGACTACGTGGCGACGATGCTCGCTATTCCCGTCGGAGAAGAACACGAATTCACGCTAACGGGGCGCGACTACGCATCGTATATGAACGCCGTCAGCCGTTTCAACAAGAACGGCAAGGCGAAATTCGAAGCCCGCACCGCTTCCGCATCCACCATCGTAATTAAACGCCTTTCGTAATATGTCGCTCCCCGAATTATACGAATTACAGCATTGCCTCGTCCACGTCGCCGATGTCGTTGCTTGCGCAATCATCAAGCGCCAGCAACCCGCCGCCGACCTCGTAACGAAACGCGCGCTGTATCGGGAATTCGGTCGGGGCTGGGTCGATAAGCATATCGCCCCGCGTGGGAAGATCGAGGGCAAGCGATTCGGAACGGCCCCGAATTCACCGATCAAATACAGCCGCACGGAATTCGTCGCCCTGCTCGAAGCCGAACGTTTGCAACGCGCAGAAATCATTGGCAAATATGGACAGCAGGAGACAAAGAAAGAAAATAACGAACAAGTCCAACCGATAACCCCCTGCCAAGATGTGGTCAAAGCCGAATCACCCCAACGCGTCGAAAAAAAGAGCGCAAGCGCCCCAGTCATCGCCGACCTCGGCCAGTCTGCGCCAAAAAAACGCAGGAAAAAAGGTCGAAAAAAGAGTTCAAAACCGACAAAGAAACCAATGGGATATACAGGATCGGGCGCATTGGCCCATTCCTCGGCCTATGCAATGCCCGTATTTCACCACATATAAAACCAAAGACATGAAACCCAAAATTTTAGCCATCCCGTGGTGGCTGTCGCTGGTCGCGCTCGGCGGAGCGATGGATGCAGACCCGATTTCATGGGTCGCCGTCGCCGTAACATTCGCCGCGTTCGTAACACTTTCCGCAGCCATAATCAGAGAACAAAGGAAAACCGCATAATAACCAATCATCACAAAACGCACGATGCCATGAACATCAAGATCAAATCAATTACCCTGCGCAATTTCAAGGGACTGCGCGACGTATCGTTCGATTTCGACGGCCGTAACGCCACAATCATAGGCGACAACGGTACAGGAAAAACAACTATTTTCGACGCTCTGACATGGGTGTTGTTCGGCAAGGATTCGCACAACAGCACCGACATCGACATCAAGACAATAGACGCCACGGGCGAACCGATGCACCGCGCCGAGCATTTCGTCGAGGTGGCATTGGACGTGGACGGCTCCACACAGACGCTGCGCCGCACGTACCGCGAGATTTGGAGCAAGCCGCGCGGGTCGTCCGATCTGCGTTTCGTCGGACACGAAAGCGCATTTGCCGTCAATGGCGTGGAGGTCGGAACTAAAACGGCATACGACAAAATCATTTCGGAATGGATAAACGACGACGTATTCCGAATGCTGACCGACCCGATGTATTTCAATACTCGCGTCGACTGGAAAGGTCGCCGCGCCGCACTTTTGGCCCTCGTCGGGGATAACATCGACCAAACGGAAATACAGACCCGATTTGCCGACCTGCTCGCGGAAATGAACGGTGAACCCCTTGCGGATTTCAAAGCACGGCTGGCGGCCGAAAAGCGCAAGAACAAAAAGGAACTCGACACGTTCGCCCCGAAGATCGAAGCATATCAAAACACGATGCCGCCGACGGAAGATTACACAGCGCTGGAACAGGAAATCGAGCAACGCGAATCTGTGGCCGCAAACGAGATCGCTGCCTACCAACGGCAAATCGACGCACTCGACGCGCAGATCGCCGACGCATCGAAAATAGACGAGGAAACGCAGGCCGCCCATGACCGAAGACTGAAAAAGGTACTCGACATCAAAAAATCGTTGTCCGAATGTATCGATGCACGACTGACTGCCGCCCGTCGGTATAACTCCGACCGCGACGCGGCCATCATGGACGCACAAGCGAAAGCGGATTCAATTCTGCGCGAAATCGAGAAAACCGAAACGACGGCAAACTCGAAACGGGACACCCTCGAAGCCTGCGTAAAGAAGCAGGCGAATATCAAATCGGCACTTGATAGCATGCGTGCGAAATACGAGGCCGAGAAAAAGGCGGCATTTGAATACGTCGACACGACCACCTGTTACGCTTGCGGCCAGCCGTTACCCGCCGCAACCATCGAAGAGGCTCGCCGCGCGGCCCGCGAGAGCTTCGAGAAGCACCAGCGCGAAATACTCGACAAGTTGATCGCCGACGCCAATCTCGAAAAGGACACTTATAGCAAGTTAACAAAGCTGGTTTCGACCACCGAACAGGAAATCGCAATGCTCGATCAACGCCTATCGCAACTGCGCGCGGAACATCACGCTGTGACGCTGGCTATCACAACCGCGAAAGACGTTCCCGCAATCGACCTCGAAACGGAGGAAGAACAGGCGAAATTATCTCCCGCCTACCGAAAACTCACCGACGAGCTTACCCGCGCGCAAACCGCCCTCGAAGCCTCGGCAACCACGAAAATCACGGCCGCTACGCTCACGACGCGCCGCCGGGATATATCCGCACAGATCGACGCGGTGCGTCAGAACCTCGCAACCGCAACCGCCGACCTACGCCGCCGCCTTGCCAACAAGGAGCGCACGACGGAAATTCAGCGATTGATAGACGAAACCAAAGCTACCGAAAAGAAGATCGCCGAACGTATAGCCGAACTCGAACGCCTCGAATTTGCGGCGGCGGCCTACACGAAAGCGGACATCGAAGCCGTCGAAGCGGCGATAAATTCGCGGTTCGACCTCGTGCGCTGGCGAATGTACGAACAGACCATCGAGGGCGCGGACGTCGAAACATGCGTCGCCACCATCAACGGCGTGCCGTTCAACTCGCTGAACAGTGCCGGGCAGGTACTCGCCGGGCTTGACATCATCCGCACGTTCTGCCGCTACTACGGCGCAACCGCGCCCGTCTTTATCGACAACGCCGAAAGTATTTCGCAGACCGATTTTGCGCTCGATTCGCAGGTCATTCGCCTGCAAGTGGTCGAGGGTGCTGCGCTCGAACTTAAAACAGCGTAACGACATGGCACAGATCGTCAGCAACAAAAAAAGGATTCAAGGTTATCCACGTCGAAACGCTCGACATGTGGGCCATCGGAAGCCCCGCGAAATGCGACTACTGCACGACGGATATGGCGACCCCCGACGGCGGCTATTACATCGCCGTACTGAATAAGATATACTGCCCGCAATGCTATAAACGCTGGCTTTCCGAGGCGTGCCGCCACCCGCAGGACGCCCCTATCGAAGACCGCAACTACAACACGTATCGTCAAATCTTTTATTTCAAATAACTATGGCACAGAATAACAATCAGAACGGAGCGCAGACCGCCCCGGCGACGCAATCGAAAGCGATTGCCGCAATGAAAGATGAACTTGCGAACAGCGTCCTGCGACGCATCGAGGAGCTGCAAGCGAACGGCGGACTGGTCGTCCCGAAAGACTACGCCGTAACTAACCAAATGAACCTTGCATGGCTTCGTATCTCCGAAATGCTTTGGGAGGATTCCAACAAAGTACAACACCCGGTTTTGGAGGTCGTAACCAAAGCATCGGTGGCAAATTCGCTGCTCGACATGGTGCTGCAAGGCATGGATATTCAGAAGAAGCAAGGGTATTTTATCCCGATCAAAAACAAGGCGTCGGGGCAGCTCGAACTGACGTTCTGGCGGTCGTATTTCGGCGACGAGAAACTGGCCCGCGCACAAGGCATGAAGAAAGTCCGTTCGGTCGTCGTCTACGAGGGTGACGAATTCGAATACATGTATACGGAGGACGGCGAAATCAATATAACGAAACACGTTCCGAGCCTGTCGAGAATCGACAAAGACAAGATCGTCGCCGCCTACGCCGTAACGACTATGGCCGACGGCTCGCACTCGACGACGATCAAGACGATGACCGAAATCCGGCAGGCGTGGATGCAAGGCGCGACGCGGGGCAACTCGCCTGCGCACCGAAATTTCACCAGCGAAATGGCCGGGCGAACGGTCGAGCGTTCCGCTATGAAGCACATCATCAACTCGTCGTCCGACGCATGGCTGTTGAGTGAAGACGAGAAAGAACGCCGCGTAACGAACGAAACGGCGGCCACGCCCGCCGGGGCAAATATCGAAGAAGCAAAATTCGAGGAGGTTGCTCCGGCCGCAATCACAGCACAATCGGCCGTACCTGCCGAAACGATGCCGCCGATCCCTACGCCGACGCCCGTTCCACGCGAGGAGGTAACCGAAGAGGCGGCCCCTGCTGCCATTGAAGACGACCCGTTCAACGTGTAACCCGATGAAGCTGCACGTTATATCCTCGTCGTCGGCTGGTAACTGCTACGTTTTGGAGAGCGAAGCGTCTGCACTCGTTATCGAGTGCGGCGCATCGCCCGAAACGATGTTTGCCCGAACTGGTATTGACGCCCGAAAGTTCGTCGGTGCAGTAGTAACGCACGAGCACGGCGACCACGCGGCCCACATCGGCAAATACGCCGACCGGGCAATCGACGTCTACGCCTCGCAGGGAACGCTCGCGGCGTGTCGCATCGACAAAATGCACCGGGCGCACGCTTTGCGGCCGATGCAGTCCGTCATGGTCGGCAATTTCGTCGTCCGGGCGTTCGACGTGAAGCACGACGCAGCGGAACCGTTCGGGTATATTATCGAACACGAGGAATGCGGAAAAGTGCTATTTGCTACCGACACGCATTTTATCCGGTACAACTTCAAATCCCTGCGACTGAATCATATTCTGATCGAGGCGAACTATTCACAAGAGGAGCTGGACGATAATATCGCCCGCGGGACGATGAACCCGGCACAGGCAGCGCGCGTGCGAACGTCGCATCTATCAATCGACGCGGCGTGTGATATGGTAAAGGCGAACGAAACGGCGGAACTTTCGACGGTCGTTCTACTGCACCTTTCGAACGCAAACAGTCTTGCCGATGCCTTTACCGCACAAATGCGCAAAACAGCCCGTTTCGCGCGTGTTTTTATTGCGGACAAGGGTTTAATCGTCGAACTGAACAAAAGCGAAATTTAACGGGTCAAATCAGCGTCAATGGCAAACGAAACAAATACTGGCTGGGTCCGACTGTATCGAAGCACCCTTAATTGGGAGTGGTTCGACGACCCGCTCACGCTACAACTGTGGATCGTTTGTCTACTCAAGGCGAACTACACGCCAACAAGGTGGCAGGGAATCGAGATCGAACGAGGATCATTCGTCACGTCGGTCGACGGTTTATGCACCACGACGAAGCAAACGACCCGGCAGATCAGGACACGTTTAGCCCGGTTGCAAGCATCGGGCGAAATATCAGTGCGGGCGACAAACCACAAAAGCATCATAACCATCTGCAAATTCGACACTTACCAGCCATTAGAAAATGAAAACGACAAACGACCGACAAACAAAACGACAAACTCAAAACACATATTAACAAACTGCAAACCAAATGATTGCAAAGATGAAAAATTTGAAAACGACAAACTGAACGACAAACCGACACACGAAAAGCGTCGGAAACCGTCAAAAAATCGAGAAATGAGCGACAAACTCAAAATCGCCACAATGGACTATAATACAAACAGTTGCAACGACGATAAATTCAAGAGCGACAAACAAGCGACAAACAAAACGACAAACTCAAAACAGGGAATAACAAGCTATAATTCAAATGGTTGCAAAGATGCGATTTTTGAAAACGACAAGCAAAACGACAACAGTATAAGAATATATAAAGAAGAATATAAAGAATTAAAAGAATCTCTCTCTTCGCGCGCACGCGCGACGGAGGCAGAGAGAGACACATTTTTTGAAATCTTTTTTTTCAAGAATTTCCAAAATCCCGATTACGAGGTCGAACGGTTCTGCGCTAATTACGAGGCGTCGGGCTGGATTCGTAAAAACGGACAAGCTGCTACCGACCGCCCGGCGCTTGCGCGTACATGGACGCAGGAAGATAAAAACACCGCGCCACGCTTCAGCGCCGATTTCCTTGCGAAATACCGACGTTTCTACGGCCTCGCAAAGCAAATGAATCCGGCGCTTGCGCCGATATTCATTCACGATCTGGAATTGGTATTTATCGACGCCGAACGCAAGCGGCTGACATTCCGCTGCACGCGGCAGATGGCCGAAGCCGTCGAAGCCAATGTCCGGTTCTTTCGGGATAACTTTTTCGACAAACATTTCGCGGGCTGGACGCTACACTACCAAACCCCGCGAATCTAAAACCACAACGCACGATGAAAAACAAAAACGACAAGCGGGGTAAGTCCCCGGCGAATTTCTACGACAGAATCGCTGAAATGCTCGGTAAGGCGGCTATTCCGCAGACGATCACAGTCGAGGCCGAGGGAGTTTCGCCCGAAACATTATCGGCAGCAGGAATCACGAAACGCGAACTGTATGCCACCGTCGCAATGGCAAGCCTTGCGCACGCCATCATAACAACCCCACCCGTCGGAGGCGGCAGGCTTCGTTCAGACTGGGCGCGGCGCGTGGCTGCACAGGCCGCAGAGCTGGCCTACCACCTCGACGAAGCGCTCGGCGAGATCGAACGAAACGGCGAACCCGCAAAAGATTCAAGACGATGAACATTCTGTATTTACCGCTCAAAAAGGAGTGGTACGAAATGATCGAGGCCGGGATCAAAAAGGAGGAGTATCGGGAGTTCAAGCCGTATTGGCTTCAAAGGTTAATGCTCTGGGCGGATGGAGAACGTATTGATAAAATATCCGCAGAACGCGTTATGGAACATCCGATTGGCACTTTTGAATGGGGGCCGCAATTCAAAGACTATGATGCCGTGTGCTTCTCCTATGGCTACACGAAGCGCCAGATGCTTTGGGAATGCAAGGGCATCACGATCGGCAAAGGCCGCCCGGAATGGGGCGCACCCGATCACGAAACATTCATCATCAAACTTGGAAACCGACTGAACGATGAGAGATTACAGTAAAGATTTCGCCGAATGGCGCAAGAAACGCGCGGGAGTAGAACGGCCTATCTATGACAACCCGGCCGATGCGGGTATCGAAACGGATTTCCGGGTCGGGCAACAGGTGTCGTTCACAAATGAATACGGCGTCCGGTTCGAACCGCACGTGATAATGGGATTCTGCAAACCGGAGCTTTCGGGCCGGTGCGTCTACCTCAACTACGACTGCTACTGGTTCCCGGCGAAACTCGAATCGTTAAAGCCTTATCGGAAATGAAAGCCATTCATCACACCTGCCGATGCACCGGGCAACAGTTTACGTTCAAAGAGTGGTGCGCATGGATTGAAAGTCACGAAAAAGCCGGGCGGGATAGTAGTAGATTCGTGGTGTTATCGTACAACGGTTTTGATTTCAACATCTGCAACGTATGCCTAACGCCTAACAGCCCCATCCGGTTATTCAACACCCATTGTATCGTGGCGGTTAGAACGGCACAGTCGCCGAATGGACGCTGGGATTACGGGCTGGATGTCAATTTGCACAATTCGGGCCATTACGTCGGACTCGGATTCGTCGACGATGTGCAAAAGGGCTACCCAACGGAAGCCGCCGCGATTCTTGCCGCCCTGCTCGATGCCCGCAAATCAGCCGAACGCGAACTGGCGGACTGTTCCGGTCGCTCCCGGTCGAATCCCGATAACGAGGACGACGAAGACGGGTTCATCAAAGACAGCACGCTGGCCCGATACATTCGGAACATCATCAAGCAAATCGACGATCAGCGCCGGGCAACGGCGTTCAAACAACTAACCCTATTTTGATTATGACACGACACGTTGAATCGCACATGCAACGAATGTGCGTCAGTTGGTTCCGGCTCAAATACCCGGCCATCGGAAAGCTCCTGTTCGCCGTTCCGAACGGCGGCGCACGGAGCCGCACGGAAGCCGCGATAATGAAAGCGGAGGGCGTAACCGCAGGCGTTACCGACCTTATCCTGCTTATCGGGCGCGGGGGCTTCAACGCCCTATGCATCGAAATGAAGACCACCGACCGACGTTCCGCCCTATCGGACACACAAATCGAATGGCGTTCGCTCGCAATCACGAACGGGAACAGGCACGTCGTCTGCCGGACATTCGAGGAATTCCAATCGGAAATCCGCTGGTACATGGCGCGCCCGGCAAATAGCGAACCACGGGACGAGATCACCTGCGCCCGCCCGATTGTTCCGCCGTCCATCGAAGAGATCGAGCGAGCATTTGGGAAAATCAGACGACGCAAAATCAATCATCAACCTATTAAAACAGCAAAGCAATGAGAGAAATTAAATTCCGAGGCAAGCGCCTCGACAATGGGGAGTGGGTAGTCGGCAGCTATATAGAAGCCGAAAACAGAGATCGAAGCATAGCGCATCAAATTGTACCCTACAAAGCTGGTTTAGTTGTCCGAGAAGTAGATCCCGCCACCGTCGGTCAGTACACGGGGCTGAAAGACAAGAACGGCAAAGAGATTTACGAGGGCGACATTGTGAACGTATTGTTCGGTGATATTCTTGTCCCTCTCCTCGTTGTGTTCGACTGCGGCGGATGGAAGATTCGAGAGGAATACGATGAAACGCTACACGATCTCGAATACTACGCCTCGGATAAAGAGGTCGAGAGCGTCATCGGCAACATCCACGACAACCCCGAATTGCTGAAAGGAGGTGACCAATGACAACGCACAACCCGAAATTCAGAGGAACACCCGGCCCGTGGCGGGTCGACGGGCACGTCGGCGAAAACGGCGTCGCAAACTATTCGATCGTTTCGATTTCCGGCGACGCTGTCGGATGCGCTCCCGTCGCAGAGGTATTGCGCAATAACCCGCGCCCGATGCCGGAGCAGCGCATCGAGGCCAACGCCCGACTATTGGCCGCCGCGCCCGACCTGCTCGCTGCGCTCGAAATCATCGTCGGGATACTTGACCCGGACAAACTGACCCCATATCGGTTTGCGCGCGAAGCGATAGATGTGGCGAAACAGATCATCGGATACGTCTACGGAGCGGACGAGCGAAACCGCCCAACCAACGAATCGCCCTCAAACGACGCCGAATTCCTCGAATGGCTGTACGTCCGACTGGTCGGCACCCACGGCGAAAATCCGAATACGGACTATATGCAGAACCTCAAATCTATAATCGAAAAATTACGGTAACTATGAAAACAGCTGAAGACCTTAACAGGCTTATCCGCGACGAAATCGCGGCCATCGAAGCACTCCGAAGCGAAGACGAAAAAATATGGTCGACTCGGGGGGGGGTAACGGAAGCCAATGCAAAACGCAGCAAGAAGATCCGCCGCATGATCGGCGACCACAACAACGAGATCGCCCACCTGCGCCGCCTTATCCGCTTTGTCGAAGCAACCCCGGAAGAGGGTGTGCGAATGATGCTCGACCAGTTGCACGAGCAGGTGGCCCGAATCACCGCATCCGCCAACCGCTACAAATTGAAAGAGCAGAAAAAAGAGTATCTGACACGTGCAGGCGCGCAGCTCAAACACACGCAAATCGCCGAACTTGAATTCTTATTACAATGAATAACAAAGCTATTGCCCCGGAAACTACCGTACAGGAACGGTGTGCCATCTGCGGCCGCCCGAGGATTTACAAATACGACGGTTATTGTCGTCCCATCTGCGAACGATGCGCCAACGGAGGTGGCAGGACATACGTTCGAAGCGGAGAGAAGATTGGCCGCAACGAACCGTGCCCATGCGGTAGTGGATTGAAATACAAACGATGTTGCGGGAAATAGCCTGCTACAAAATTCTATCCGAAAGCGTGTATTATTTACACGCTTTTTGCATATCTTTGTGCTGGTAACCAATACAGAGTAAACGCATACCGGGCCTATGAAAATTCCGCAAACTATCGAAATGCAGGTCGGCGCGCTCAATACCAGCGAGCACAACCCGCAACAAATCACCGAAGACGATTTCGCCGAACTGGTCAAATCCCTGCTACTGCTGCCGAAAGGCTTGTATTACCGGCCCGTCGTCGTGGACGACCGGAATATCGCCCTTGCCGGAAATATGCGCCTACGGGCGCTGAAATACATTCACGAACTCGGATTCGACGACCTCGCAGAAATCCTGCAGGCGTCGTATCGGTTCCGGCATTTCGACGAGGCGAAACAATCCGCGCTGCTGAACTACTGGCGCGAATGGCAGATGCACCCGACCGTGCCGACGCTTTACGCTTCGGAACTCGACGACGACGAGCAACAACAGTTCATCATCAAAGACAACCTATCGTTCGGCACGTTCGATATTGACATGCTGGCGAACGAGTACGACATCGCGGCGATCATCGACGACGGTTTCGACATCGACCTGCTCCCGAAATCGGCTATCGACGCGCTGGCTGCCGCGAACGGCATAGACCCTGCCGATATAACGGGACGACATGGTGGCGAAGACGACGAGCACTACACCCACAAGATCGCATCGCCAATCTACGAACCCAAGAACGAGAAGCCGGAATTATCGACGCTTACGGATAGTTGCCGGACCGACGACCTGCTGGCGGAGATCGAGGCATCGAACGTATCGCCTGACGAAAAAGAGTTCCTGCGGCAGGCTGCCGCACGGCATACGGTGTTCGACTACGCCAAGATTGCCGACTACTACGCACACGCCTCGAAAGAAATGCAGGAGCTTATGGAAGATTCGGCGCTGGTCATTATCGACTTCGGCAAAGCCATCGAAAAGGGCTACATCCGATTGTCGGACGAAATACGAAACGAATACACACGGGAGTATGGCAATGAGGCATAACGGGTTCGTCGCGTTCATTCTGACGCACGGCCGCCCCGACCGGGTGCTAACCTATGAGAAGCTGTGCAAACACGGGTACACGGGGAAAATATACATCGTCTGCGACGACGAAGACAAGACGCTGCCGGAATATCGCAAACGCTTCGGCGACGTGCTCGTCTTTTCCAAATCGGAGATCGCAAAGACATTCGACGAGGGCGACAATTTCGGCGACCGCCGGGCAATCATCTACGCCCGCAACGCCTGTTTCGAGCTGGCTCGGCAGATCGGGGCAACGCATTTCATCGAGCTGGACGACGACTACACGTATTTCAAATTCCGGTTCGACGACCAGCTACGCTGGCACGGCGCAGACGTCCAAGACCTCGACGCGGTATTCGACATGCTGCTCGACTATTTCAATTCCGCCCCGATGCTGACCCTTGCAATCGGGCAGGGCGGCGATTATATCGGCGGCGAAAAGGCGACGAGATTCAACGACGGAATACAGCCGATGCGCAAGGCCATGAACTCGTTCATCTGCTCCGTCGACCGACCGTTTCAATTTGTCGGCCGCATCAACGAAGACGTGAATACCTACGTCCTGCTGGGGTCGCGGGGGGGGGTATTTCTGTCTATCCTACAAATCGGCCTCGACCAACTCGAAACGCAGAGCAACAGCGGAGGCATGACGGAATTGTACTTGGACGCGGGCACGTATGTAAAGAGTTTCTACACGGTCATGTATTGCCCGTCATGCGTAGTTGTTTCGGCAATGGGAACCGCCCATCGGCGGCTGCATCATCACATCAAATGGCGATACGCCGTACCGAAGATACTGCGCGAATCGGTTAAAAAGTAACGATCATGGCATCACACCCAAGCAACAACAAATCGGCGAAAGACCGCCGGAATGCCCGTCTGCCGCTCGTGTCGCATTTGCGTCTCGAACGGCGGATGCCGTTTCGTCAGATCGCCGCAGAGGTCGAACGGCAATTGGGGTATTCGGTAACACCGAAGACGATCAAGACCGATTGGGATTTGCTCGTCAGCGAATGGCGGGCCGAAGCCGCGAGCAACACACAGCAGGCGTGCGACGAGGCGCTGATGGAGTGCGACCGCGCCATCGCGGAACTGTGGCGGCTGTACGAAGCCAGCAAGCAGAAACGAGTTGTCAAGCGGGCAAAGGTTCGCACGGCACTCGTCGATATAAACACGTTCGGAAATCCTGTCGTCAGCAAGCCTCTCGACGCCCCCGTTCCGCTCGAATCGGAAACGTCGAGCGTAACGGAGGAACCCGTCGGCGACGTGCGAATCCTCGCCGAAATCCGCAAATGGGAGGAACGCCGCGACAAACTGCTCGGCCTCGACAAGGTACAGGTCGACATCACATCGGGCGGAAAGGAATTCAAGGGGTTTTCGTCGGTGCTGCCCGTCGTGCCGGACATCGACGAAATCGTCCGCCGTATCGACGAGGAGCGCGAACGGAAACTATCGGAAGAAGACGAATAACACATGCTTACCGACGGACTACAACAGCGCGAGGAACAGCAGCGCGTCAACTACAAACAGTTGCTTGCCTACCGCCACTTGGCCGACCCGCGAATC
>OGRD01000487.1_pt1 | contig 20743 bp, 14 predicted proteins | sample 1553441 | NCBI WGS metagenome assembly OGRD01 (sample SAMEA2580106, study PRJEB22360) | human gut metagenome | biome: human gut; feature: human-associated habitat; material: faeces | place: Denmark | collected 2008/2010
CAAACACTAATTTAGTTTTTGGAAATTAGCAGCCGTATAGTAGATGTTTTTGTAAAATTCTTGAACACATTATTGAATGTTTTTGTGTAGAGAAATGTATGGAAGCAGTATGTCTAATTACATGGCAATTATGTGTTTATCGTCAATTAGTCGCAATTAACGGAGTACCGGATTAACTGAGAACCGCGGTATACACGGAGCCGCAATGTACAATTTATGGCGCTAATTGCGCATCTTTATTGCGTAATCCGAAAAAAATGCGTAACTTTGCAGCGGATATGGTGTGTACCGCCATAAGCAATGCATAAAAACAACTACAAGATATGAATTTTATTCAACTCATTACCAAACTATTCGGCAATAAATCGCAGAAAGATATGCGCGAGATAATGCCTTATGTGGAGAAAATCAAGGCGGCTTATACCGAGATTGATGCGCTCTCCAACGATGAACTCCGTGTGCGTTCGCAAGCCCTAATGGATAAGATACAAGCACGAGTGGCTGATAAAAAGCAGAAAATCAATGACTTAAAAGCCTCTATCGAGTCGCTTGAGATTGAGCAACGCGAGAAGGTGTACAACCAAATAGACAGCCTGGAGAAAGAAATCAAAGACGACTACAAAGCCGTTCTTATGGAGATTCTGCCCGAGGCGTTTGCTATCGTCAAATCGACGGCGCACCGCTTTGCGGAGAACGAGACAGTGGTCGTTACGGCTACCGAGCAGGATAAGAACTTAGCAGCAGACCCGCGCTTCGATTTTGTGGAGATAGACGGCGATAAGGCTATCTATCACAACCACTGGACTGCCGGGGGAAACGATATGAAATGGGATATGGTGCACTACGATGTCCAACTCATCGGTGGCGTTGTCCTGCACCAAGGTAAGATTGCTGAGATGGCTACGGGTGAGGGTAAGACCCTGGTAGCAACTCTGCCGGTCTTCTTGAATGCCTTGACCCACGAGGGTGTACATATCGTTACGGTGAACGACTACTTGGCTAAGCGTGACTCCGAGTGGATGGGACCGCTCTATATGTTCCACGGACTGACGGTAGATTGTATCGACAAGTATCGCCCCAACAGCGACGAGCGTCGTCGGGCGTATGCTTGCGATATTACTTTCGGTACCAACAACGAGTTCGGTTTCGACTACTTGCGTGATAACATGGCTACTTCGCCGCTCGACCTCGTGCAGCGCGGGCATAACTACGCCATCGTCGATGAGGTGGACTCCGTCTTGATTGATGATGCGCGTACACCGTTGATTATCAGCGGTCCTGTACCCAAAGGCGAAGACCAGATGTTTGACGAGTATAAGCATCGTGTGGAGCAACTCGTGCGCACCCAAACCACGCTCGTTACCAAACTGCTGACCGAGGCCAAAGCCAAGATGGGCAGCGCAGATGAGAAAGAGCGTGAGGCAGGCGAGTTGGCTCTCTTCCGTGCCTACAAAGGTATGCCGAAAAACAAAGCACTCATCAAGTATCTGAGCGAACCGGGTGTGAAAGTGCGCCTCCAAAAAACTGAGGAGTTCTACCTCCAGGAGAATGAGAAGAATATGCACATCGCTACCGACGAACTCTATTTCGTCATCGATGAGAAAAACAAGACTATCGAACTCACCGATAAGGGTATCGATGCCCTTACGGGTACCACCGAAGACCCGCAGTTCTTCGTCCTGCCCGATGTAGGTAGCGAGGTGGCTGAGGTAGAGAGCAATGCTGCCCTGTCCGCCGAAGAGAAACAGCAACGCAAAGACGATATTATGACCAACTATAGTATCAAGTCGGAGCGTGTACATACCGTCAACCAGTTGCTCAAAGCATACACTTTGTTTGAGAAAGATGTAGATTATATCATCGACAACAACGAGGTCAAGATTGTAGATGAGCAGACAGGTCGTATCATGGAAGGCCGCCGCTGGTCGGACGGTTTGCACCAAGCCGTAGAGGCAAAAGAGAATGTGAAGGTAGAGGGCGCAACGCAGACTTTCGCCACAATCACCTTGCAGAACTACTTCCGTATGTACAACAAACTCGCCGGTATGACCGGTACGGCAGAAACCGAGGCAGGCGAGTTCTGGAATATCTACAAACTCGATGTAGTGGTCATCCCTACCAATAAACCGATTGCCCGTATCGATATGAACGACCGTATCTATCGCACCAAGCGCGAGAAGTACAATGCCGTCATCGATGAGATCGTGGCTTTGGTAGGGCAGGGACGCCCCGTGCTGGTGGGTACAACGAGCGTCGAGATTAGTGAGTTGCTGAGCCGAATGCTCAACCTGCGTAAGATAAAGCACAATGTGCTGAATGCTAAGTTGCACCAGCAAGAGGCGAATGTCGTTGCCGAAGCAGGTCGCTCGGGGGTAGTTACTATTGCTACCAACATGGCAGGTCGTGGTACGGATATCAAACTGACGCCCGAGGTAAAAGCCGCCGGTGGTTTGGCTATCATCGGTACCGAGCGCCACGAGAGCCGTCGTGTGGACCGTCAGTTGCGTGGGCGTGCCGGTCGTCAGGGAGACCCGGGAAGCAGTGTCTTCTATGTCAGCCTCGAAGACGACCTGATGCGTATGTTCGGTTCCGAGCGTATAGCAGCCGTAATGGATAAGATGGGCTTTCAAGAAGGCGAGATGATTGAGCACTCGATGATTTCCAGTTCTATCGAGCGTGCGCAGAAGAAAGTGGAGGAGAACAACTTCGGTATCCGTAAACGCTTGATCGAGTACGATGATGTGATGAACCAGCAGCGTAATGTGATTTACGCTAAGCGTCGCCACGCCCTTATGGGGGAGCGTATCGGAGTGGATATCACCAATATGATATACGACACCGCTGAGGCTATCGTTACCGATGCGCGTGAGGCAGGCGATTACGAAGGACTCAAAATGGAGGTTATGCAGACTTTTGCCATGGAGGTGCCTTTTGATGAGGCTACATTCCGTGCTACCAAACCCGCTGTCTTGAGTGAGCAACTGGCTGAGAGTGCGCTCGATATGTTCAAACGCCGTATGGATAAACTCATGGCGGTCGCTAACCCCGTCATACAGAAAGTGTATGAGGAGAAAGGGCAGATGTACGAGAATATCCTTATCCCCATTACCGATGGCAAGAAGGTGTACAATATCGCCGTTAACCTCAAGAAAGCAGCCGAGACGGAGTCGCGTGAGGTAGTTCGTGAGTTTGAGAAACGAATGCTGCTCTATGTGATCGACGACGAGTGGAAAGAGCACCTCCGTCAGTTGGACGACCTCAAACAGAGTGTGCAAAACGCCTCTTACGAGCAGAAAGACCCGCTCCTTATATATAAGATTGAGTCGTTTGGTATCTTCCGCAATATGCTCGATACCCTCAACCGCCGTGCTATTGCTATCTTGCTGCGTGGGCAGATACCGACATCTGACCCGCAAGAGGTGCGCCAAGCACAAGAGCAACGCCGACAAGACTACTCTAAGTATCGTACACAAAAGGATTCGGTGGCTCGCGCTGCACAACAGAGCGGTCAAGCAGCCGCTGCAGGACGAGATACACGCGAGATGCAGCGACCCGAACCAATCCATGTAGAGAAGAAACCGCGTCCGAACGATCCCTGTCCGTGTGGTAGTGGCAAGAAGTACAAGCAATGCCACGGCCGTATGGATAATGCGCTCTGATGAATATGCAGCCTATCACCCTTGGTGCCTCTGAGGGGGGTAGGCTTACATATATGCCATAGATGCTCTGCGTATTCCCTCTCGTATAGATGAGATACCTATTTATATTGCGATAGGCTATTGCTGCTATCGAGAGTACGACGAGACATCTGATAATTACTCACCTAAAACCAATATCATCATGAGACGATTGTTAAGTATGTGTATGGTGTTGCTGCTCGCAACGGCTACCTACGCACAGAGTAGTACCGACTACGATTGGCAGGCTCGGCGCCACAACCTGAGTGTAGGCGGAGGCTATATGTCGGGTATCTATCCTTTTAAGACTCTTATTATCACTATCGCTTCTAATATCGGCGATAATGGAGGGCAGGTACAGTACTACGGCAGTTACGGATTGCAATACCACTACCAAGCGCTGAGTTGGCTCAGGGCGGGAGCAAAGTTGTCCTATGAAGGCGACGGCTACAACTTCTATAGCAGGGAAGACGAGGCCAAAACAACGCCTATCGGTTATACTACAGGTCATTGCACCGTGCTGATGGCGAGTTGCCAATTCACCTACCTCAATCGTGAGCATGTCAAGTTGTATTCGGGTATTGATTTGGGGCTTGGAGTGTATTTCCTTAATAAGCAGTACTACGACGGATATACCGATTCCGATGGTAATGCACACGATTTGCAACATATTTTTTTGCCGGCATTCAACCTTACCGCACTGGGTGTTTCCTTTGGTAGCGAGCGAGTGTATGGCTTGGCGGAACTGAACCTCGGCTACGAGGCTATGCTCAAACTGGGTATAGGTTGCAGTCTTTAATAAAACCTAACCACAATGCGACGATTAGTAAGCGTCATCTTTTTCTTGGTATCTTGTGCTGTTTCGCTTTGGGCAGCACAAGATACACTTTTTGTAGCAGACGGATATGCAGGTATCGCTACCGATACTATCCGTTTGCAGAACGAGGCATCTACTACCAACCTCGATGCGCTCTTGCTCGATTTGGTGGCTAAGCAGAGCCGAGAGTTGTACGAGGGCGACAGCCTCTCGCAGCAACTCACCGTCGAGGAGGTGCTGATTCGCGATTCGCTCTTGGCACAAGCACGACAAGACTCGATAGAGTTGGATTCGCTCAAGCAACTCAATGCCCGTCTGCAAGAAAAGATACACGACATCCCGATGGTGGCTACTGCTGAAAAATCGCTCATCAAAGATACCGAAGAAGACCGCAACGCCGTAATGCGTGCTATTCGTGACATGCGCACACCTTGGCGAAAAGAGGCAAAAATCATGGTGCAACTCACTCAGAACTATGTCTCCCCAAACTGGTATCAGGGCGGGTCGTCCAGTTTTGCGGTATTGAGCATATTCAAAGGTTCGATTGGCTACTATTCCGAGCGGTTCACTTGGGAGAATACCGGCGAATGGCGAGCCGGCGGTTCTACTGTCAGCGGCGACTCGCTACGCAAAATCAATACTACCGACGACCTGTTGCGCTTCTACTCAAAAGCCAACTACAAAGCCATCGGAAATAAGTTGTTCTACTCGTTCTCTGCCGAGTTTGAGACACGCTTGCTCAATACCTACAAAGCCAATACACGCGAGAAGAAATCAGCACCGTTCTCGCCGCTGCGCCTCAACCTGGCGTTAGGTCTTGATTATAAGCCCGTGCCGGGACTGAGTATATCTTTCTCACCGCTGGCGTATAAGTTGGTACATGTGAGCGATACCACCAATATGAAGCAGACCGACTATAGTATTCCCGTCGGGCAAAAAACGCTCAACGATGTAGGTAGTTCCGTGCGTGTGGAGTATGTGTGGAAACCGGTACGAGAGATCGCACTCGAGAGTAAATTCTATATGTACACCAACTATAAGAAGGTCGAGTTGGACTTAGAGGTCAACTGCGACTTTATCATCAATCGATTCTTCTCTGCGCGTGTGATGCTTCACCCCCGCTATGATAATACCGTCATCTACATGGGCGATGAGAAAGCCAAGATACAGTTCCGCGAACTGCTATCGATTGGCTTTGCCCATAAGTTCAGATGATCCACCTCATAATTCTTAATTCATAATTCTTAGTTCCTAATTGCCATGGACATTCGTTCTTACATTGCAAAAAAACGCAGCCGCTTCTTTGAGGAGTGGGCAAGTCTTATTCGTATTCCTAGCGTCAGTTGTCAGCCCGAACATAAAGCCGACATGCAGCGTTGTGCCGAGCGTTGGCGCGAGTTGCTCTTGGCTGCCGGGTGCCAACAGGCGGAAGTGATGCCCTCCGACGGCAATCCCTTCGTCTATGCCGAATATACTCCGCCCGAGGCAGAGCAAGAGTCGGTGCCTACCGTGCTGGTCTATGCGCACTACGATGTCATGCCCGCCGAACCGTTGGAGCAATGGAAATCTGATCCTTGGGAACCCGAAATCCGTGATGGCCGCTTCTATGCGCGTGGGGCGGATGACGACAAAGGGCAGGCAATGATACAAGCCAAAGCCTTCGAGTATATGGTGCGCGAAGGACTGATGCGCTGCCGTGTGAAGTTCATCTTCGAGGGCGAAGAAGAGATTGGCAGCCCGAGCCTGGAGGCGTTTCTGCATAAGCATAAGCAACTCCTGGCGTGCGACATCATCCTCGTCAGCGATACCTCGATGATTGGCAAAGACACGCCCTCTATCACTACCGGTCTGCGCGGATTGGCGTATTGGCAGATAGAGGTGGACGGACCTTGCCGCGACCTGCATAGCGGGCATTTCGGCGGAGCGGTCAAGAACCCCGTCAATGCCCTTTGCGAGATGTTGGCGCAAGTGGTGGATAAGCACGGGCGTATCACTATCCCGCATTTCTACGACGATGTACTGCCGATCCCCGCTGCCGAACGCGAGATGATTGCTAAGATACCGTTCTCCGAAGAGGCATACTGCCGTGCTATCGATGTGGATGCCACCTTTGGTGAGGAGGGCTATTCCACTTTGGAGCGCAATTCTTGCCGTCCATCTTTCGACATCTGCGGTATATGGGGCGGCTACACGGGTGAAGGCAGCAAGACCGTCTTGCCCTCCAAAGCATTTGCTAAGGTCAGTTGCCGTTTGGTAGCCAACCAAGACCACGAGCGTATTAGCCGAGCCTTTGCCGATTATATGCAGTCGCTGGCTCCCGTGGGGGTACGCGTGCGAGTTACGCCTATGCATGGCGGACAGGGTTATGTCTGCCCGATAGATATTCCGGCATACAAAGCAGCCGAGAAGGGCTTTGAGACAGCCTTTGGCAAACGCCCCTTGGCAGCACGACGCGGAGGCAGTATTCCTATCATCTCTTCGTTCGAGCAGATACTGGGGGTCAAGACTATTCTCATGGGCTTTGGCTTGGAGCAGAACGCCATCCACTCGCCCAACGAGTCGATGGACCTCGAAGTATGGGAGAACGGCGTCGTCGCCGTCACCGAGTTCTACAAGAACTTAGTGCGCTAACATCAGCAATGACACGAGCAGAGATACTCAGCAGTCCCGAGTATTGGATTACTCACATCCAAATAGAGGTATGCCGCTGCGCAGACGCATTCATGAAAGCACACAACATGAATCGGGCGCAGTTGGCAGACTATTTGGGTGTTACCCAAGGGGCTATCTCACAAATGCTGGCAGGAAACTACAACTGTAGTCTATCCAAATTGGTGGATATAGCCATACGATTGGGCTATGTGCCGAAGATAGACTTCACCCCGCTATCTGAGAAGATGGATGTAGATGCCGCTTCCGAGGAAGACCTTGCTCTACCAAAGCAATGCCCTGCTGTGATGAATAGTGATGAGCGTAACTAACCATGCTGTCTAACCTCTCATAGCACACGGTGCGTTCCAACTTCTCACAGCGCAGCGGTCTATACACAATGGAGAATAAACATCGAGTAATGAATAGGAGATTGATAGGTTATTGATAGGAGATTAATAGGTGATTACTATGAGATGAACGATAGATTGTCGTACCAATCCTATAGGAACATCCCCCCTCCGCCTCATGTATATCCCATATAATCCCTATCCTTGCTCCACAAGAACCAGTATATAAATATAGCAATAACATCAATTATTTGTACAAACTATGCAAGTACTTATTGACAATATCAACTACGAATTAGACCCCACCACTCGCACAGCCTCCGTTTGTAGGTTTAGAAACGGGAACTATAGTGGCGATATAGTTATCCCTGCCACTGAAACTTACAACAACACTGTTTATTGCGTAACGAGTATTAGAGATTGGGCTTTCTATGGTTGCACGGGTCTTACCTCTATCACCATCCCCAATAGCGTAACGAGCATTGGAAGTAATGCTTTTAAGGGGTGTACAAAGGTTACTTCTGTCACTATTCCAAATAGTGTAACAGAGATATGTCCATCTGCTTTCAATGGTTGCACGATGCTTACATCTATCGTTGTAGAAAGTGGCAATACAAAATATGATAGCCATAATAAATGTAATGCGATTATAGAAACTGCCACTAACGTGCTGATTGCAGGCTGTCAAAATACCATTATCCCCGATAGCGTAACGAGTATTGGAGATGGTGCTTTCTATGGTTGCACGGGTCTTACCTCTATCACTATTCCAAACAGTGTAACGAGTATGGGAGATTGGGCTTTCGAGGGTTGCACCGGCCTTACCTCTATCACTATCCCTAATAGCGTAAATGCAATAAAAAAAGTCGCATTCAAGGACTGCAAGGCACTATCTGTAATTCGTGTTCCAAAGGGCAAACAATCTATCTTTGATGCTGATGACTTAAAAGCCTTGCAAGATAAAATCATCGAATATACCCCCGCTCTGATAAATGGTGTGCAGTACGAATTGGATAGCGACCTTACGGCGATAGTGTGTGCAGGGACAAAGAAGTATGCAGGTGAAGTAGTTGTGCCAATGCGGGTGGAGCAGGAGGGAATGACATACATTGTCAATCGGTTATGTGAGAGAGCCTTTGCAGACTGCTATGAACTGACGGCTGTTACGCTGCCGAAGTCCATTACCGAAATTGGAAAAGATGTGTTCCTTGGCTGTGAGAACTTGCATACCATTCGTGTGCCACAAGGAATGACGGACAAGTTCTGCCAAATGGGATTGGAATCATGGCGCGACAAGATTGTGGAACCGCGTCAAGAGGAATATACCATCCTCCTCAATATCGCGCGGGGCTATGAACTCGGTATCGGCATGGCGCGCAACCAGGCTCAAGCCGTTCTTTGCTATGCGCAGGCTGCCGACAAGGGTTGTGCCGAAGCCGCTTATCATCTCGGTGAATTGTATGCCGAGGGAAAAGGGCTGCCGCAAGACTACCAACAAGCCGCCGACTGGTTTGGCAAAGCCGCTGCACTCTATCACCCCAATGGTGCCGCTCGCCAACAAGAATGCCTCCACATTATCGAAGAAGAGGCTGCCCGCCTTGCCGCCTTCGAGCAAGAACAGCAGGCGGAACGACAAGCGCAGTTGGCTCGTATCACCGCTGTACCCCAATCACAAAAGACCATTCTCTTCTTCGACACCGAGACCAACGGACTGCCTCGCAACTACAAAGCGGGTGTTCCCGACACCTCCAACTGGCCACGGCTGATACAAATAGGCTGGCTCATCACCGATGAGGCGGGCAATGTACTCAAGCGCAAGAGCCAACTCATCTATCCGCATTTCATCATTGACGCGGATGTTACTCGCCTCACAGGTATCACTACCGCACAGGCGCAACGAGAGGGCATGGACTTAACCCAAGTACTGCGGGAGTTTGCAGAGGATGCCACGGGTGCTTCGCTCATAGTGGGGCATAACATCGACTTCGACTTGCATGTCGTGGGCTGTGAATTCTACCGCGAGGGCATGGATTATCGCGCATTGCTCAACAAACCTACCGTTTGCACCATGCAGCGCAGTACGAATTTCTGCGCCATACCAAGCACCAACAGTTACTACTCGGGGTACAAGTACCCCACACTGACCGAACTATACACCAAACTCTTTGGCCGTGCCTTCTCCGGCGCACATGATGCGCTTACGGACATCACTGCTACGAAGGACTGCTATTTTGAGTTGCGCAGACGAGGAATCATCTAAACAAGACAGATATGCGAATCATTATTGTAGGGCGTGGTAATGTAGCCACTAATTTGGATTATGCCTTTCGCTGCAAGGGCGTGGAGTGTACGATGGTCAGCAGTCGCGAGGGATTAGACACTATCTCGCAGAATGCCGATGTGTATATCTACGCCGTGCGCGATGAGGCGTTGGCGGAGGTGGTGGCACAAGTGTCTGCTCCGCGGGCATTACACCTGCATACATCGGGGACAATGCCGCTGTCGGTGTTTGGCGAGGACAAACCGCATGCGGGTATCTTGTATTTCTTCCAGAGTTTCAGCAAAAGCCGACTGATAGACGACTTTACGACCATTCCCGTCTTTATCGAGGGACGCAATATCGATGACATCAGTGCTATCTACACTTTGGCACAAACGATTACCCCGCGCATCTATGAGGCTAACCAACACGACCGAGAGCGACTGCATATAGCAGGGGTGTTTGCGAACAACTTTGCCAACGAGATGTATGCCATTGCGGCGGATATGCTGCGTGATACGCATATCCCTTTCAATGCGTTGCTGCCGTTGATCGACCAAACAGCAGAGAAAATACATACCCTCACTCCGCAACAAGCACAGACAGGACCTGCTCGGCGCGGGGACGAGAATGTGATGCAACACCACCTCGCTCTGTTGCCAAACGATGAACTGCGCACGCTGTACCGCTTGGTTTCCAAACTGATCCGGCAGTCGGCAGAGAATGCACGATGAGGTAGCAGTTAGCGGAGAAAGTTCGCTGATGTAGTGATGTTCGCTAAGCGAGTTCGACTGACCACAGAACAAGTACATACTTATTGACATTTTGTTTGGAAAACAATGATAGAACTGACAAAATGATTGTCGGTAAGTACTTTCTTAGGTCTCGATTAGGTTTCGACAAGGTCTCGACAAAAACGGCTGTTGCTCTATATAGCATAATGGTAGCAAAATGGTTGATATGGTAGAAAAATGTTACTATGACTAAATGGAAACCTAATAGGCTATGAAATAGAAATAAGTACAAGGCTTTATGAATCAAAAAAGGGCTGCCCGACATTATGTGGGTAGCCCTTTTTCTCTTTTCTATGTGGGTGTCGCTTTTATTCCGTAGTGGTGAACTTCGGGGTAAAAGGCGTATCGATAGTGCCTATCATTGCGTCCACTGCGAAGGTGCAGACCTCTTTCTCAACATAGATATAGCGCATCTTGGTGCTGTAGTAGCGGAGCGTGAGCAACGGAAATGAGTCGGCGTTGCTGCGTGGGCGATTGACAAACAGAAAGAAGTACGCTTGGTCGTTTACATAGCGTATATTGGTCAGTCCCCAACAGTCGTTGCCGGCAAAGGCTGCCACCATATCTGCGGTGTCTGCATTGTCTGCCAAGGCGGCGGGAAGCACGCCCGTGATGGTCATCGTACTTTCCAAATCGGTAGTGTCTGCCACTGCCCATGTAGGGCGGTCGTGTCGCGCAATGGGCTCTTCAATAGGTTCGCAAGCGTGGAAGATAGCACCGAGTGCTACGGCTGCAATGCACAGACGAAGCGTTTGGAGTGTATGTTTGCAAGTTGTGTTCATATTTATTGCTGTTTGATAGATTGGATAATCATTGTTTGATGAGTTTGACAGTTTGTGTTCGGTTGCTTACACGAACGACCGCTGAGTAGATACCTGCAGGAACAGAGGCACCCGCTTGCCAGAGATAGGTGTAAGTGCCGTTCTCTATCTGTCCGTCTGCGTGTGCCAAGAGTTGCCCGCCTGCGCTATAGATGTTTACACTTACAGGCAGGTTCTCCTCGTCAGACACCATAATCTGCACTTTGTCAACAAAGGGCGAAGGCAGAGCAATGACGCTGTGTCGGCGGAACGAGATAGGGTACGGGTTCTCTAGCGAACCAACGATACCTTTGCCTCGTAGTTCAGCATTGGTGCCGATTGAGCAACGGTCTTGCCGTCTTGCTCCAAGACAAAGCGGATAGATGCGGGCTGCTCCGAACCGATAGTGAGGAAGAATAGAGGCAGGCTGTCGGTCGGATGTACATCTACGCGCCCTACCAATCGGCTGCCCGCATAAGCCGACAGTATCAGGTTATCGGTTTCGCCTTGCCAGTCGGCAAGCGTAGCGATGAGCGACATATTGCTCGATGCACGGTTGGTGAAGAGCAGTGCCGGCTCGGTGGCTTTTGCACGGATGTTGCGTGGCAGTGAGGTGCTGTAGTTGTAGTAGGTGAAGGTGCATGGTTCACCTTTGCGATAGAGCAGGTAGCCTTGTCCGGGCTCCATATAGGTGAGGTTACCTTCCCACTTCGACGAGGCAGAGAACACGGCAAAACGATCTTTGCTCTTCAGCACATCGCCAGCTTTGGCATTGCTCAGATAGTCTGCCATAGCCTCCGATAGCGGCAGGTTTTTCTCCAGCAGATAAGGCAACACATTCCACCCCGCAAAGAGCCGCAGCGTGCGGTCTTGCTCCGTGAGCGGTTCTCCCTCTATCTCCGGCGATACCTGCGTATCGGTATAGAACATATAGATACAGCGGTAGTTGAACCTACAGAGCGTGCCGTACCATGCTGCGGGTCGATCGCCTGCTGCGGCTTGATACTGGCTGTATGAGCGTCCGATAGGGTCTTTTACCATATCGCCTGCAGTCCATTCGGCTCGCGTAGAGAGCATACGGTTGATGTCGGTGCCGTAGGTCGGTTTGAGGTGTAGCGATGTCCAGTTCCAACCGCCGTCAAGCGAGAGTTGCTGTATCTTTCTCTCTGAGGTGGTGAGCAGTACCGGACCGTTTTCGTCGCAGCCATAGCAGCGTTTATGCTCAAAGGTGAGGGGAATAGAGGTGTTGAGCAGGTAGATATTTCCTGTGCTTGCCTGCCATAGACGCAGTTGCACGGCTTGCTGCTGCATCTCCGCATTGCCGTAGATAGTCATATAGACATGGTTGTCGAGTGTGGCATCATCGTAGGTGATATGGCTCGTACCTACACAGTGATTGCCTATAAAAGCCGCAACGATGTCATTGGTATCGGTGTCGTAGGTAGTGTCATTACCATTGGTGAGCAGCACTTGTCCGATGAGTGACATCGACATCGGTAGGTCTTTGCTATCAGCCTCCCATGGGCAGACCGACTCCACTTTTACGGTCAGCAGCAGACGCTCCACCAAGTCTTGGTCGTCTTGCAGGTAGATATACTCGGTATGCTCACCTATATTCATACCCTCTGCTATGGTGAAGTGGATAGTCTGCGTGGCTTGCGGTGAGAGCGTACCCGAAGCAGGTACGGCGGTGAGCCACGATGGGAGCGAGGTGAGTTGATATTGGCGAGTAGTGCCGCCTGTGTTGCTGATAGTCAGGTCAAATTTTTCGCTGCTGTTGCGCTGTGTGTTGACTGTTATCTCGTTTTGTGACCAACGCAGTTGATTCTTGTCCACATAGACTGTCCATGAGGTGCCTTGCAGACGCAGAGTCGCCCCATTGGCGTGGTCAGTGCAGGTACTGCCCAATCCCTCGTTCATGGGGTAGTATGCCATCAGTTCACGCTCGTAGCCGGTCAGGTGCTTCTTGTAGGTGAGTGAGAGTTCGTCTTGCGCAAGGGCTTTTGTCCAAAGGCGTGCTTCCAACATATTGCCGTAGAACGGCTCTTCGCCATCGGAGGTGTTGCCGAAGAGCAGTGTGCCGTTGCCTGTATAGACGGGTAGCGTCGGTTGGTCGGGTAGGGTCATATCCTTAGTGCCGGCGTAGAAATGTACTTGTCCGTCGGTGTCGTAGGTCATTGCACAGCGTGTGAAGTCTTGTATCGGCTCTAAAGGAGCGGAGATGATTGTGGCTTTGCCTACCTCTGCTTGCAAGCGATTGTCCGTTGTGAGCGAGAAACGCAGTTTCTGCTTGGTATCACCGAGCGAGAATATCGTCATCGCTTTGCCTTGTTCGGCGGGACGAATAAGCGCCTCTATGGTGAAAGGACGATTGTTCATATTGCGGTGTACTTGCGTCTTGGCTACACAGTCTTTCTCGCCACTGAATGAAAGGGATGTGGTCTGCGTGATGTCTAAGTTGTTGGTGCCACCCACAATCTCAAAGTTGGCGTCTTCGTCTAAATAGTTGCCTGCGATGGGTTCGCTAAATCGGAGCGATAGCACATCTTTCATACTCAGTACTCCATCGGCAGGTGTGGGCAAGCCAAACACTTCGGGGCAACGGGTATCTTTCTTACTATGCAATACGGCAGACGAGCGAGTAACAAAACCATTGCCATAGCGTGCGAAACTGACGGCACGGAGGTCGTAGTTCTGCTACATCGGGTCGCGCTCGCCATAGAAGCGGATATTATCTATCTGGCCGTTCTCAATCATGGCTTTGTTGCCCGACGCAATGGCATACAGGCTGTCGTCGGCATAGTAGGAACGGAGGTTGACCCAATCGTTTTCCGACTGATTGAGTTGCTTGTATTGCAGTTCGATATGGTCGAAGCCATCGGAGTGGATATCAAATCCGTCGATTACCACAGGCAGATAATAGCCTGCGCTGTCGCGTGAAGAGCGTGTGTTGAGTACCCATTGGTCGTGCGGTGCGCTTAGGTTGACCGCTGTGGCAGCAGGTACAAAATGAGCCGATATAGCCACTTCGTCGTACTCGTCGATATTGCAAGTGGAGCGCAGGCGCAGGCGTACATCCTCAAAGTCGTAGCCTTGTCCTCGTTCTACTTCCAGTATTTTGCGTATGGTCTTTCCGTGCGGCAGGGAGATAGTGGTTGGGGTGAAGCCCAAAGGTACACCATCGATGGATAGTTTCAGTCCGTTTGGATTGGTAGCAGAGACGATATATACTTCGAAAGATAGGTCGGCTGCTGCATTGCCGATTTCGGTAGGTTGCTCATTGCTCATAGCAAGGGTGAACACTGCTTTTTGATCGGCAGGCACCCCGCTGATCACGCGCTTATCTACCGTGATATGTGGGTTCTCTATCGGTATAGTCGGATTGCTCAGCGGTGTACCGGGATTGTATATGCGTGTGCTATCACCGCTTTCGTAAGGGCAACGGCTGGCACCAGCCACACCATAGAATATGAAACTGCTATAGCAGTACTCGGTAGAAGGGGCTGAGGAGGCATCTTGATTAAAACTGTTGATGGTGTCCTTCACGCGATAGACATTCACATCCATATATCCATACGCATCGGGCGAGAGAGTATAGGAGTAAGTGCGTGATGTAGATTGGCTCTTGCCGGTTGTGTTGTTGAAATCGATATTGGCAACCGCTTCGATAGACAATTTAAACTTATTCCCGGTAGTGTTGGCCTCGATATCTACATTCTTATTGCCGTTCTCGTCTTCGCCGATACCTGCTTGAATCAAGTTGATGATTTGCTCTGCACCGGAGCCAATCAAATCGAGATCTGCTGCACTCAATGCGCTGAGTGCATTGCCCGGGGTGCTGTATTGTCCACTCGAACCACTACTGTATTCGACAGTCTCAGAGTAGGTTACAGGTGTCTCTCCCGTGATGGAGTAAGTCTTGAAGAGTTGATTGCTATTGATGACCTGCACTTTCTCTCGCTCGTTCATAGCAATGAGTTGCAGCCACTGTGTGATCATTCGGTTGTAGGCAGCAATGGTGTCTCCAGCCGTGGTGGAAGCGTTTTGCGGATCAGCCCAATGGTAGTCTTTGGCACCGAAGGCATCGTCTGTGGGTGATAAAGTGGTGTAGTACACACGCTGCTTGGTAGTGTTGGCTTGTCGCTGCGCTGTGAGTGAATCGGTGGTCAGTAAGTGACTGTTTCGCTCGCGGAGCAGGGTAGGTACGACTGTGGTGAGGATATGCTCTTGGGTATAGACAAAGTTGCTACTATTGCCAAAGGCATAGAGCAACTTGCGGGCTACCACCAAGTATCGCATCTGCCCTTAGGCGTTGCGTGCCGACGATAGCAGTTTGAGTGTACCGTCTTCCACTTGTGATGACATTGCCGCATAGGCGATAGAGTCCAATACAGCCATACCGTGCCCGATACCATGGTACATGATCTCGGTGGTACCGATATAGACATCGGCATTCGCCCCTACATGGTAGGCATCGTCGCCTGTATGAATGTCCTCTGAGGTGGTGTACTGATATTGGTTTGTCCAATCGAAAGTGCCATTGAAAGTGATAGGTATGGTTACAGGTGTAGCACTGCTTGTTTCTATCTGTACTCCGTTGAAAGAGCCTACACCCGTGGGGGCGGCTACGGCACCTATCACGCCTGTGTAGTTGGTGCCGAATGCCATCTTAAGGTTGATACCGGCCTCTACGCTCAGGTGATAGTCGCTGCTCTTTTGGTAGGTAGTACCCGATGATAGCGAGGAGTAACTATTGGCTCCGGGCGGGTCGCGCAGGATATCGAACAGGCGAATACCCATAGGCGTGATACCTACCGACTCTGTACCGCTCAGTCGATCGGCAAAGACATACACATCTATTGGCTCCGATTGCACATACTCGCCGTGGTGCTCCACAGATATGAGTATCTTGCGTGTGGCGTCATCGCCCAAGCGTGTATAGGTGGGATAATCGGCTTGTAGGACGGTTTCTATCTGTCCGTTGGCATCCAAGATACCGTCGATGTGCTGCGTCTCGGAGTGCATTCCGTTGTATATCTGCACTTTATGGTTTCTCATCATCACCTGGTCGTGTTTGCCTTGCGTGCGATTGCCATTGTAGTAATAGTCCTCGTGCGCACTGATACGGAAGGAGTACTTGCCCTCGGTGAAGATAGGTTTACCAAACAGGTACTCGTATTGCTCGTCGGCGTTTTTGCGCACAACCTCTTGGGTGTACAGCACCGAATCCATATCGGTGATATAGGTCTTTTCGATACCTAAATATCCCAGTTCGATACCATACTGCAACTGCGTGAGGCTGATACTGATCGGACTATGGTAGATATGCAAGAAAGTATCGTTGCAGGCCACGGCCATGTTGTCGTGGTGGAGTGTGTCTGTGGTAAGGCGGTTGGTCAGATCCAGCACTTGCATACCCGTGTTGGCATTGGTAAGCGTGCTGTAGCCTTGCGCGGTAATCTGCGTCAGTTTGTATTTGACAGGAAACAAGTCCACAAAGAACTCGCCCGTCGTTTGGTCGGGATAGATCAGAATACGCTTTTGCGTGTATGCCACATCAGTGTGGTATTCGCCCACGGCGTGTGCTATAGTGGTGTCGATTCGGTCGAGTGTTTTGTCTTGCGGGTCGTACACTATCTGCGCCGTGTTGTCGCCTTCCAATTCCAAAACGAGTGTGATACTATCACCTAAGTTGTTGTGGCTCAGCGAGAAACCTATCGGCAGTTCGCCTTGGTCGTTACCGCCAGCAACACGCCCGATGAGGCGCACTTTGGTCTCGTCCCACATACGCAAGCCGTCCATGTCGGCAGTGGGGGTGAAGAGGCTATCGCCATTGATGATAAAGTATCCGTTGTGTGCGAAGCGGTGTCCGTCCATTACGACTTGTACGGTAATAGGTGCTTTGGGCACTTCAAACTCGAAGTTGCCTGCTGCGTTGGTCTCAATGGCATTGCCTGTCGCATCGGTGGCGAGTATGCCGTTTACCAAGAAATGCGCTCCCCGCACGGGGATAGTAGAACGGTGGTAGAGTACACGCCCTGTGAAGCGCACTGCGTCGGTATTCACAAAATCGATATCTGTTGCCTCAGGGCGGTTAGGGCTGAGCGGTACGGCAGCGAAGCCCGCCGATGTACCGTTGTAGGTGAAGGTGCCGTGTTCGGCAGTAGGCGTGATGTTGTAGGTAGCACCCGTGCTAAATGGTATACCGCCAATGCAATAGTAGCCGCTTTGGTCAGATACGGCAGCGTAGGTGAGCACCTGTGCGCTTGGTATGCCGTCTATCCGAATATCGGCTTGCGCAGCGTCAAGAACGATGTCGTTGCGCTCCACATAGTTGGCCGCATTGTACGCCATATTGCTGATATGGTAGAATGTAGTGCTTTTTTGTGTGTATTTTTGTACATTATCGAAGGTGTAATAGCACAGCAGTCCGTCTTCTTTGCCCGACAAATAATAGCGGGTATTGTCGGCAATCTCTTGGTAGGTAAGCGCACAATCCCAGATACGCACCTCGTCGATGCGTACTCCTTTTGCATCGGGGAGCAGGTAGAGCGGACTATCGTCGATAGCGGTATGTTGTAGAGGCGCACTATAGACAGGTTTGCCGTCGAAGTACAAGCACAACCGATTACTATCTGTATCCAGTACAACAGCCAGTGCCGCCCAAGTATTATGGCTCATCTGTATGGGTGTTTCGGCGGTCTGTGCGCCGTATTGGAAGACCCACTTTTGGTTCTGCTCCTCTAAGCGTAACTCTACGCCTGTTTCCGAAGAGAATATCTTGCTGACAGCGTTACTCGCTTCGCTTGTCCTGACTAAGAGTTGATAGGTATGTGAGCCGCTCCAACGAATGGGTGCGGTAGTGGCGATAGTAGCGGCTTTATCGGCATAGAGGCAACCGCGTACAATGCCTATTGCGCTTCCCTGCGGTACGGCTCTTACTTCCACACCGGCATTGCCTGTTCTGTGGGGGTAACTTATCCGCCCTGCGATACTGCCTACCGCAGACAGCCAACCGTAGGCATAAGCGGTGTCTTGGAGTGTAGTGCCATTGCAGGAGTAGGTGCAGATAATTCGGTACTCGTAGCACTGTCCCTGCTACTGCCGTGAGGTCTTTGTAGTAGTGCTCGCCCGTAAGGGTAGCCACCTCGGTCCATGTGCCTTCGCTATGCTGTAGACGACGCTCAATGCGGAACGAGTCGGCATTGCCTTCCGTTTGGTTCCATTGTAGGAATATATGGTCGGCATAGTAGCCTTTTGAGGCATCAAAGGAGGCTATACTTGCCGCATCGGTATAGTAGAGGTTAGGACCGTTGACAACGATGCCGGGCAGGTCGCCACATTTGAGGTCGCAGCGGCTATCGTCCACCGACACCGAGTAGGTGTATTTGGCGCAGGACACATCTGCCACCAACTCTATCTCTGCACGATAACTGCCGTCGTTCTGGCACTTAAATTGTGCGCCACTTATTCGCCGTTCTGAAACGACTGTATCATTGCCCATAACCACTCGGCGTCGGATGACTACTTCGGCATTGTTGTCCCAATAGACAAAGTTGTTTTCCTGCTGCGTACCAATCACCATTGTAATCTTGCGGGTGCGTTCGAAGTCAGAGGCTTTGGTGTAGTACACACTATCCGCAAGCAAGGTTAGCAGTGAGTTGGTTTTGATGATGCTGTCTTTGGCCGCCCATGCGTGATCTTCGTAGCCCCAATTGGTGGTGGAGGCACGATTGACGCGGTAGTAGATTGGCTGCGCCGGGTGCTTGCGGTTGAATAGTGCATTGTCGGTAGAGTCGATATAGCAGTAGTCGGCGTGTGCCGCATCGAATCGTGCGGCTACCAACCCTAAGGTTTCGGCATCGGAGAAGTCGCTCTCGTAGGCTCGCTGAACCTGAAACATATCGTTGCTGACAATGTCGGTTGCACTCGGTGTATGGATCGACCAAGTGAGTGCGGTGTAGCGTCCGTCGATAGTGCCGTCGGCGCGCCGGAAATTGGCTGCCCGAAAATCGTATATGCGGTGAAAAGCAGGTATGCTGATGGTGTTGGAGGTTATCTCTTGGGTCTGCTCACCATCGCGTTTTACGGTGAAGGTAGCCTTGAAATCGTATTGTATTGTATCATTGGTCATTACGAATAACTACCTGGAGCGTTGGTTGGTTTTGGTACGCCCGGCGGTGCCAGTGAAACTGGTATAGTAGGATATAGGCTCCTGGTACACTACATAGGGTATCATCACATATCCCAAGCCGGCTACACCATTCTCGCCCACGCTGTAGAACACGGGGTCAAATAAGATAGGTGATTGTGGCGATAAAGCACTGTATGTACCCAGTGTCCAATCGCGCGCCCAAGTAGCACCCGTCTTTCGGGTGTCCACGATATGGGCTTTGGCGGTGTATTGCTTGCCATCGAGATAGGTAGATGGGTACCAATCGAACTCCAAGTAGGTAGGTGTATCGCTTTCTCCCGTGCGGGATAACCAAAACTCGCCCGTTTGCCCGCTAAAGAGCGTAACCGGTACTTTGTCGTAGGTGTTGGTGATGACTACTGTTCCGTCTTTTACCTCCAGATAGACCCAACCTTTGTAGTCGTTTTTGCAGTTGTTGGAGTTGTCGCCTCGGTAGCGCACAATCACATTATTTGCATCTGTGCTTGCGGCATAGATGTAGGTTGAGCCATCGCTGGTATTCATTGCTGCCCAGTGGTTGTGCGTACCGCCGCGCGCAAAGACCAGCACCTTAAAGTGCACTTTGCCTTGCCCCAGAGAGTAGGCAGAGAAGTTTCGGCTTTTTTCAAACCATGTGTTGTCGGCAAAAATGCCCCCACATAGCGTTAGCAAAGCAATTGCTAACCATAGTCGTTTCAATCGCATGTATTTCTGTGTTTATGTTGTTTTTTCTGTGCTTAGTGTCTGCTTATGGTGCAGGCAGCAGGTATATGTATCATCCGACGGGCGGATGAGCGTTTGGGTTGATAGGCAGGTCGCCATGGATGGGTATCTGTCCATACCATTAAACGGTCGGACATCGGCGATGTTCGACTATTCTACATACTTTAGTGCGCAAAGTTACACAAAACATTTCATAATCGCAAGTTTTATGTATGTTTTTGCAACTATCCCCTTCTTCATACCCATATCTATCCCCTTCCCTTCGCCCATATTTCCCCCTATCCCCTTCCGCCTGCCCATATATTCCCTCGCCCCCACCCACGAAGCGTTCCTGCCGCGGGCTTGCCAAGCCCGCCCCACTCATAATTCAAATTTCCCTTGTATATCTCAAAAATTCGTCGTACCTTCGCCGCGTCGTTCTCGATTCGATATGGGGTTGTTATGCGGTGATTATGCGGTGATTAAGGGGTGATTATGCGGTGATTAAGCAAATCCGACCA
>OGRD01000498.1_pt1 | contig 20470 bp, 17 predicted proteins | sample 1553441 | NCBI WGS metagenome assembly OGRD01 (sample SAMEA2580106, study PRJEB22360) | human gut metagenome | biome: human gut; feature: human-associated habitat; material: faeces | place: Denmark | collected 2008/2010
CTGATACTCACTTTGTCACTCGATTTGGTGTAGTATATACGGCAAAGAGATGTAACCCTCGTTCTACTCCATTCAGCGAGCAAGAATTGAAAAATCAAAAGAAATTCAAAGCAGCAAGGGCTGCTGCGATTGCGCGAAGCCAAGACCCGCAGCACATGGCTAATGATATGAAAGCATTTAAGAACCAAAAAGCATACAAAACCCTTCTCGGTTACCTCACAGGCATAGCATATCAGCATACCAGCGATGAGGGGATTACCAACTGGGACAACTAAACTAATTTACAATGCACATAACTGATTGATAATCAGACAGATAAGTAATTAAAAATAATTTTTATAACTATGGCACGAATAACATATATAGAGCCCGTGGCGAGTGTATCGGGCAAATTGTTTGGAAAAAGCAACATAATTTTTATGCGTCGCAAGGCCGCGACGAGCAATACGGATGTACCCAATTTTACCCATTCGGTGGGCAAGAGAAGTACTCAACCAAGCGAGAGCGAACTGCAACATCGAAGTAAATTTGGTCAGATTTGCAAGGCTGTAGCAAAGCGTCTGGTCAATCCGACAGAGATGGCAAAAGACCAAGCAGCCTACAAGGCTCAATCTGCATACAAGACGCTAAGGCAGTATGTATGGCATCAGGTATCGGATAGTATGGAGTAATTTAGAAACAAAAACCACCAATAATGCTCTATACAACAATCACCAAAAATGTCAGCCAAAAATACGACAAAAACATTGATGTAATATGGGGAGTGTATAATAGCCAAAAACCAGATTAGTATTGTGTGTCGGAGGCAAGTATAATAAAGACCATACTAAACACTAATTTGGTTTTTGGAGATTACAGCCCGGATAGTAGATGTTTTTGGAAAATTATTGAACAACATTATTGTCAGTTTTTGTATAGAAGAAAAAGTCAATTGGATACGGAAACACGAAAAAGAGAAAAGGGACAGTACAACGCTGCCCCTTTTCTTATATATGCTAATTACATGATAATTATATGTTTAATCATTCAAAGATAATTATATGTTCCTTAGCAGGTTATTGCTTTATGAGCCGAAGGAGTTGCGTGTTTATCTGGAGTAGGTATATGCCTTTGGTGAGGTGGGCTACTGATAGAGTGTTGCAGGAGGGGGATAGGTTGGCAGTGGTCAGCAATGCACCGTTGGTGGAGTAGATGCGCACGGTAGTTTCCCTCATAATCCCATCGATTGTGAGCGTAGTATGAGCGGGGTTGGGATAGACAGCCAAATCGCCGGTGCCTTGTGTTGCGCTCAGTGCAGAATGAGTTTGGTCTGCAAAGCGGATATGCTGTATTTTGCCCCTTGCCTCTTTGCCAATGGTGTCGCCTTGGTGGGAGATAAGGTAGACGGAGTCGGGAGTAAAGGCCAACCTACCGATACTACCCAAATCGGTCGAGAGTTCCTTACCGGAAGGGTAGAGTAGGATTAGTTCTTGCTCGGTAGTAGTGTTACTCTGCTCCCGTGCCATACCACACAAAGGGAGCAACACAATCAGAATAAACAAATACTTTCTCATAGTTGGGATATTATCAATGCATAATGCTTTATCTGTTATACAAACTATACAAAAACGCCCAATAATGTATTCAAAAATTTTCCAAGAACATTGATGTAGGGTTATGTAAATAGTCAAAAACTAAATTAGTTTTGTGTAGTCAAGTGGCGTATAATGATGAATGCATAATTCATAATGCATAATTATATGTCTAATTATATGATAATTATATGTTGAAAAACAATAGTTTAAAGCAGTGATTTGACGAACTCTTCCTTGTTGAAGGGTTGCAGGTCTTCGGCTTTCTCTCCCAGGCCGATATAGCGAACAGGTATCTTAAATTGGTCGCTGATGCCAATCACCACGCCCCCCTTGGCGGTCCCGTCTAATTTGGTGATTGCCAATGAAGTAACTTGTGTGGCGGCTGTGAACTGTCGAGCCTGCTCAAAGGCATTCTGACCGGTACTGCCATCCAATACGAGCATGACATCGTGGGGTGCATCGGGTACTACTTTTTGCATGACATTCTTTATCTTCGTCAGTTCGTTCATCAGATTGATTTTGTTATGCAGTCGTCCTGCTGTATCAATCAGCACCACATCGGCATCATTGGCTTTGGCACTCGCCAAGGTATCATACGCCACGCTGGCGGGGTCGCTGCCCTGCTGCTGTTTTATTACAGGCACACCCACACGCTCACCCCATATACAGAGTTGTTCTACGGCTGCTGCACGGAAGGTATCTGCTGCACCGAGATAGACTTTCTTGCCGGCTTGCTTGTATTGATAGGCGAGTTTGCCGATGGTGGTAGTCTTGCCCACACCATTGACGCCCACCACCATTATCACATACGGCTTATGGGGTAGGGGAGCATCAAAATCGAACACATCACCGGTGTTGTTTTCAGCGAGCAGAGCCGCAATCTCTTTTACGAGAATCTGATGCAGTTCGCCGGTACCCAAGTACTTATCTCTTTTTACACGCGCCTGAATGCGGTCGATGATGCGCAAAGTGGTTTCCACACCCACATCGCTGGTGATGAGGGCTTCTTCCAGGCGGTCAAGCACATCATCATCTATGGTGCTCTTGCCCGCAATAGCGCGACCTATCTTGCTCAGAACCGACTCTTTCGACTTCTCCAAGCCTTTGTCTAAGGTCTCTTTTTTCTCTTTCCCAAATAGTCCAAAAAATGCCATTATTGTATGGTGTTTTATTATTTACTATGATGTTTTTGTATGTTTACCATTGTCTGCTGAGAGAACTGCCCAACACGAAGTAACTAACATGAAATTCCTAACACGCAGTTCCTAACATAAAGTCCCACAAAGGTACATCTTTTACGCGATATATGCAAGTTTGTGGGTGGTTATTTAATTATTATCGCTAAGAAAGTGTTGAGTATCAATCGTAAATCTCCCCGGATAGTATGGTTGGCTACATAGTCGAGGTTGATACGCAGTTTGTCTTGCATGATGACCTCAATGTAGTAGCGTTCAGGTTCGGGTTGTGTAGCCAGTATATCGTTTTCGTTTCGATATTTGATAGAGGCAGCATCGGTGATGCCGGGGCGGACATCTAATACATGCATTTGCTCCGGCGTATAGAGATTTACATACTTCCTCACTTCGGGGCGTGGGCCTACAAATGACATATCTCCTACCAGCACATTGAGTAGTTGCGGCAGTTCGTCTAGTTTGAACTTGCGGATGTAGTATCCTGCATGGGTAACACGAGGGTCTCGTCCTCCGATGGTGATAAGTCCTCGCTTATCGCTATCGGTGTACATCGAGCGGAACTTGTAGATGCGGAAGTCTTGGTTGTTACGCCCTACACGCACCTGGCGATAGAATACCGGTCCCGGTGAGTCTAGTTTGACCCATAATGCCACCAACAGCAGCAACGGACTTAGGCACAACAGACCTATGGCAGATAGTATTATGTCGCATGTTCGTTTCATAGCAATTGCACTATATCTGTGTAATTATCAATGATATAGGCTACATCCTCGTCGGATAGGCGAGTGTGCAGGGGTAAGGTTATCTCGTTGGCAAAGTGTGCGTATGCATTGGGATAGTTGGCAATATCAAATCCGAGACTCTTGTATGCGGTCATCATAGGCAAAGGCTTGTAATGCACATTGGTGGCAATTCCTCGTTGAGCCATTTTTACGATAATCTCTTGTCGTTGCTCCGGCGTGGCATCGGGAATGCGTGTGATGTATAGATGCCCGGACGATTGATGAATAGCATTATAATGGTTAAGCACTTCTATCCCTATAGGTTTGAAAGCGGTATCATAGCGTTGGATTATCTCCTTGCGTCGTGCTAATAGGGCAGGGTAGCGTTTCATCTGCACCAATCCGATGGCTGCCATAATATCCGTCATGTTACATTTGTACCACGGACCGACAATATCGTATTCCCATGCTCCTAATTGGGTCTTTGCCAATGCGTCTTTGGACTGTCCGTGCAGCGAATAGAGTTGTGCTTGGTGGTAGAGTTGGTCATTGTCTATGCCATCGATGGGGCGCCAAGTCAGAGCACCTCCCTCGGCAGTGGTTAAGTTCTTGACGGCATGGAATGAGAAGGCTGTAAAATCGGCCACAGTGCCTACTTTATGTCCTTTCCATTGTGCCCCGAAGGCGTGGGCTCCGTCGGCACAAATAGCAATTCGCCCGATGGCTTTTTGCAAGTCGTTGGCAGGTTGGAAAAGATGTCTTTTGCGTTCTACTATTTGAAACAGTCGGTCGTAATCGCATGGGATACCCCCTAAGTCCACGGGGATGATGGCTTTGGTATGTTCTGTGATGGCGGCTTCTACCGCATCATAGTCCATCTCAAGGCTGTCTTTTTGGCTGTCGATGAGCAACAATTTAGCCCCTACATGGCAAACTACCGATGCGGATGCCGTGTAGGTGTATGCGGGTACAATCACTTCATCGCCTTTGCCGATACCCAACAGACGCAGAGCCATTTCTGCACATGCTGTTTGCGAATTAAGGCATACGGCTTTGGGCACACCGATATACTCGGCTATTTGGTGTTCAAACTCTTTGGTTCGCGGACCGGTCGTAATCCAACCGCTAAGTATAGCCTCTGCCACTTCTTTTACCTCTGCTTCCGTCATATCAGGCGGGGAAAAAGGTATATTGCGTAATTTCATATTCATAATCGTAGTATTATGTATGTGTGTTGCTTATCCTAAGAACATTGCCACATTGACGGCTTGAATGTTGTTGGTAAACTGATGCGTTTCTACATCATTAGATAGTACGAAGCCTTGCAAGAGTGGTTTGTCTAAAATAGAATCTATGCTCATCAGATGGCGTGCGTCAGCAATAGTTACATGCTCTGCCATTTTGATTTCAAAGGCAAAATAACCATCTTGCGTTTCTACTAGCAGGTCAACCTCTTTGCCGTCTTGTGTTCGCAGGTGATAAAACGAAACATTGGCAAAGATATTTTTGGCTTGTTTGTAGATTTCGGATACCACTAAACTCTCAAATTCCGCACCTGTCGTTCCTCCTCTTTTCTGCAAGACGGCTTGCAGCACTCCATTGTCCATAAAATGGATTTTGGGTGCTTTTACAAGGCGTTTGGCACTATTGCGTTCCCATGCTGGCAATATCAAAACTTGGTAACTCAGACGCAAGTATTCCAAATAGCGTTGTACAGTTTTGGAAGTAACTCCCAAATCTCTGGCGAGATTAGAGGCATTGAGTACGCATCCGGTATAAATAGCTGTGGCTCTTTGCAGTTTGATAAACGGGTCTAAATCTCGGAATGAAGCCAAATCACGCACATCTCTCTCTAAGTATGTGTGTACATAGTTGGTTAGCCATACATACTTGTCTTCCATGTTCATCTCATCAGCCACTAGGGTGGGGTATCCTCCATATTGTGCATAGTGCTGCCATGCTGCTACCTTCTGCGACATCCGTTCGTCTAATAAGAAAGAGGGGAGCAATGCAATGTGTTCGGTGGTATTGGTTAGCAGTCTTTGCCATATAGAAGGGTGTATATCATCCTCCCAACTATTCGTTTCTATTTCCGGGATAGTGAGCGGGTATAGTTCATAAATTAAGCATCGCCCGGCTAATGATTCTTTTACTTTCTCTAATAGTAGCAGTTGGCTCGAACCTAATAGCACATATCGTACATTGTCATAAGTATCGTATGTTGCTTTTATGCTTTCAATCAACTGCGGTTCTTTCTGCACCTCGTCTAAAATGGCTTTAGGGTAGAGTGCCTCCCATTGCTGTGCAGTCATATTGAGGTACGATTTGCGCTTGATAGGGTCTTCAATACTCAGATAGGTATAGTCAGGCAGTAGTTGTTTCACCAATGTGGTTTTGCCCACTTGGCGTGCACCCGTGAATACCAATATGCGTGCATATTGCTTCTCTTTGAGTGCTAAGATATTATTTTCTATCTGTCGGCGTTTCTCCATATCTGTTCTTGAAACTATCTATTCTTCAAACTATTGGTTTCCTAATCGGCAACTATTAGTTTTGCAAAATTACACTTTTTATTTGGAATACGCAACTAATTTGTATTGTTATTCCAAAATTTACGCCATTATAGGGAGTGTTATTCCAAAATTTACGCCATTATTGGGAATCGGCGCGTTTTATTCTGGCTGTCTGAATAATTTAGGAGTTTAGATGTCGGCTCAAATAGTCGTTTAGTTCTCCTATTTGTTGTGGACGATTGAATTTCGTTAGGGCGCACTTTAGGCAATTTTGCCGCATCATTTCTTTCTCATTAGGATGTGAAATAATATATCTGATGTTTTCTTCTAATTGCCGATAGTCTTTCGTATTAGCCACCAGCCCAATCTTGTTTTCTTCCACAATCTTAGCACCTTCGCCTTCACCCATAAACATAATAGGCACTCCTGCCGCCATAGATTCATATATCTTAGATGGCACTGCCCCATATATGCGTTTTACTAAGGGTATTAATGTCAAATCAGCCTCCTGCAAAAGGTGAGGAAGTTCTTGGCGTGATACAACTCCATGATAGTAAATGCCGTTCTTGGGATGCTGCTTGATGAATTGTTCTATTTGTGCTTGTTCTCCACCTGCTCCATATATATGAAACTCCATGTGTAATTCTGCAAAGTTGATAGAACGACAAATGTCTGCTACACCTTGTGCAAAACCCAATAGACCGGCATACACCAATTTGATATTATCCGTATCTCTATTTTGCATCGGAGTATATGACATATCGAAGCGGTTTGGATCTACTCCGTTGCGGAATAGGTAGGTGTTTTTACCACCATTATGGGCTATATGCTCACATATCTCTTGTGATTGACCTAACGAAATATATGCCGAATGGTATATATGATGTTCTATTCTTTCAAGGTTATGATATAGTAAGCCATCAGATATAGCTCCTAATTCTTTTGCTGATAATGGCCATATATCTGAGATATTGGCAATTAGTTTGCAATGGGCAATTTTTGCCAATAGTATTCCCGACAAACCTAATGTGAGTGGTGGACTTTCAACAATGAGGTAGTCTAAATTCTTTTTCCGTAAGTATCGTGCCGAAAAGAGTGCCATAAACGAAAAAGAAATCATATTCCAAATGCGTGGTATGACTTTTCTTGTGTTGGACGCATACAACCAATAGCGTTTTACTTCTACGCCATCAACCATCTCTTGGCAGGATATTTTCCCTTTATACGCATCAAAAATTTTACCGGTAGGGTAATTGGGCATAGCAGAAACGACCCACAGTTGGTTTCCTAAACTTTGCAACCCCTTTACCATCTCGTATAAACGATTTTGTGGAGCCCCCATTTCCGGTTTGTAGTATTGCGTTAAAACTGCAATTCTCATTGTTCTTGTGTGTTTAATTATATTTTTATAGATAAGTATGCGATTATGTGATACTAACTTGAAAAATTCCGCATAGCATTATTTGGCGATATAATTAATAGTGGTGAGAAATTCACTGATAACTCTATGCGGTGTGTATTGTTTGGCTATATTTAAACAATTCTGTCTAAGTACTTTTAAGTCGGTATCGGATGTTGCTAAGTGGCACAAAATATCAGATATGCTTTTTGCATCCTTTATCGGAACAAGGTATCCGTTTTCTCCGTCATGTACAATTTCGCTATTGTTGTGCCAATCGGTTGCAATGATAGGTGTTCCGGCTGCTAATGCATCTATAATCGTTCCGGCAAATCCTTCTCCCGGATAGTAGGTGGGAAACAATAATAGGTAATACTTGCTGAGTGTCTTGCTTGATTCGTTAGGTGAAACCATACCTTTGTACTGTATAAAGTCAGGTTGTTTTTCCAGCAACTGACTGAACCACGCATTGTCCTCTATTTCACCATAAATATCCAAACTAAACATTATCTTCCCACAACGATTATTTGCTTGTTTTACAGCCTCGATAGCCTCTTCTATCCCTTTGGTTTGAGAAACTCGTGAGAAAGTACATAGTGGATATGGAGCATTAAATTCTTGAGTTGCGATTTCCTTTTCGTCTCGGATAGGTATGCACTTGAAATTGGGCATTACAGACACATTGCTAATTCCTATTTGAGCCAACTCTTTTTGCATCATACCAGTTTCTACAAATATGTGGTTGAGCCTTTTTAGGAAATAGCACAGTATTCGGCGTTTTTTGCACATTGCAGGCAACCAACCGCCTATTACAATGTAGTACAATTCTCTATTGAATAAATGATTAAGCAGTACCAACAATATAGGGATAATCCGCACACCATTTTGAGCCGGCAAGATAACTATCCGTTGTGCTTTGTGGAGAGTATCAACCAGTATTATAGGTAGTTGCAAAAGGAAGCGAATGCCACTTGAACTATCAATTCGCAATATGTTCTCAGCACCAATTTCGTTGCCTATAGCATCATATACATTTTGCGTTTTTATAGTTTGTCCGTTTAAGCAAACATGCCCGTCTCCAAAATGTCCTATTATTGCAATTTCTTTCATTTATATCTAACTATCTTGGTATCTTGGTTATAAATTTTCCATTCGTGTCGCAGAATCTTTTTTTGTTCTGCAATATCATTGAATGTTTTGAGTTGACCTTGTAGTAACGCTCTTATTTGTAACACAGAAGTTGTCCATAACATTGTGCGGAAGTAGGAATTAATAGGTAGATGATGTTTGTGAAAGACATAGGTATCTCCATGTATAGTATTTTTGATTTGCTTTTCGGAGAAAATTCTTTCGGATGATAAGTGTAGATATGTGATTGTAGGTAGAAACAGCATATAGTTAGTAGGAAAAGTCTTTCTTAAACGCATGTGTATATCTGCTTCTTCACCATACATAAACAAACCTTCGTCGAATAGTCCTATTTGTGTAAATTTGTCCTTTCGTATTAAGAAAAAAGCACCGGATAAGTGCATATATTTATAATTGTAGTGGTCAAAGCGTTTGAAGATATTGCGTGCAATGATGCGTATTGGCCCCCATATATTGTAGTCGCAAGCAAAACTCCAGCCGGGTTTGCCGTTAGGATACATCTGTTTTCCTCCGCACATCACTACTTGGGGATTGTCGAATTGCTGCAACATCATCTTGAAACAAGGCATCACCAATCGTACATCCGGATTCATAATAGCCACTATGGGTGCTTGTGCTACGCGGATGCCTACATTATTGCCTTGTCCGTATCCTCCGTTATGGGTGTTTTGTATAGTATGTACTTGTGGATACTCCTTTGCCAATCGTTCGTACATTGCCTTATATCCATGGCTTTGATTGTCCACAACAATCACCTCTAAGTCATCCCCAATATCGTTATATTGATACACGGAACAGAGACAATCATAGATGTCTTTTTCTGAATTGTAAGTAAGTATAATAACCGATAATTGTTTCATATCTTATAGTTATTCCAAAATTATTGCCATATTTGTGGATTGTATTCCGAAAATATTGCCATATTTGGGGAATTCGCATTAGTATATCTATTATTCATTGAGCATCTTGACTACTTTTGCAGGTATTCCCGCAACCACCGAATAAGCCGGTACATCGTGTGTTACAACGCTATTAGCAGCAATAATAGCCCCTTTGCCAATATGTACATTAGGCATAATCATTGCTCCTTGACCTATCCACACATTGTCTTCTATGATGACTGCTCCTGTGCTAACCAATGGTCGTTGCAGTGGTGCTATTTCCATCATTTGTTTTGTTGCGGCACCATGAGCGTTGTCGGTAATAAGTACATCCGGACCGGTCAGTACATCATTGCCGATTTCGATTCGATTCATACATGTGATATGTGGGCGCAGACCTATGCTACAGCGGTCTCCAATTACAAGAACGGGTGGAGTAGGCATTGTTTGTTCGGCTCTTGGATAGTCTGCCCATGCCGTCAGGTAACCATAATCACCAATCGCCGTATCGTTACCTAATTGGATATAAGCATGCCCGTGGATATGAGTATGCCTGCCTATCAGTGTATGCGTGCCTATATGCTTGAAAAAACGAGAATGATACCCTGTATATATATAGGTTGGGCATGTATGGATTAGGTCACGCAAGTATGGCGAGCAGATATACGAATATATCCGACCAATGAGTATTAGGAGTTTCTTGAACATATCTCTTGGTAGAATTGATAAACTTGTTGGGCATTCTGCTCCGTGGTGTAGAGTTGTGCAACCACTTTCTGTGCACGGAGTATCATTGGTTCGTATGTTTGTGTGAATGTACCATTCTGTGCAGCCTCTGTAATATTTGACATGTGTTGTACCAATTGTTCTTGTGTCGTATAGCGTAAACCTATTTCTTCGCCCGTGAGTTGTTTGCCGTTGTCGAATTGTTCTTTTGTTCCTGCTACATCGTTCCCGATTGTTAAACAACCAGAGAACATTGCCTCAGTGGTAATTCTTCCAAAACCTTCTGATATAGATGGGATAACCATTGCTTGTGCATTTTGATATAATGGCAGAATGTCTGATATCTCTCCTAAAAAAGATACATAACTTTGTAGATTTTGAGTATACACTAGTTCTTTACAATGTTGTTCATACTTATCGCCTTTAAGTTGACCGGCAATTCTTAGAGGTATAGGATGTTCTACCTTATTACAGTAGGATATATATGCTTCTAATAGAGGTAAAACGCCTTTCGCCTCTTCCACTCGTCCTACAAAAAGAAAATAAGGTTGTTTGTTTGCTGTGTATAAAAGGTTTTGCAATGATAAGACACCATTGTATATGACTTTAGATTTTTTTTCTTTGGCTAAGTCGTTATGCTTTTGCAGGTCTTTGGTGATGCAAATTGTATAAGAGTTAGAATGCTTATATTTTCTCACTTGTCCTTTGTGTTCTCTAAAGTAGTGGACCTTGAAATCCAAATCTCCATATTCACGGATATGCCATATATGTGGTATGTGCAGGATTTGTGAAGCATAGTAGCCAATGTTGGTTACAGATACATTGGTGTGAATAATGTTTGGTTTTTCTTTTTTGCAAATCTTGCATAATTGAAGGACACCAATTGCATTTGCCAGAAGTCTTCCGAATAATCGAGGGATGAAAAGTAAAATGTCTTTCCAATTCTTGTCAAATGGTGGATAGGTCCCGGTTCTATAGAAACAAGCATATACAGATATACCTTTTTCTATTAGTGCTTGATACATAGCACCCTTGTCCGGACAAATAATAATGGGCTTTACACCATATTGTATTACACCGTACACTATATTGAGAAAAGATTTAGATCCTCCCCCGGACATAGTGGTGGATGATGTTATATATACTACTTTCATTTATAGCCAATTAGATGTTATTTGTTTTTCTGCATTTCTGCTTTTGCGTATGATAGGCAGTTTCATAATCAGATGGCATAACGATACAAAGAATGATCCTATGCGATATTGTCTTCTGCACAGATGATAAGCATAGCATGTCCAAAGTGTGCGGAGTATAGTATAACGGCGTTGCCACGATGTCAGATTGATGTTGGTATATGCAAGTGTAAGTGTATTGCGAAGCCACTGTGCATCCCATACTTGCTTGTTGCCAAATTCTGTGCGGTCGTGGTACATTCGTGCTTTAGGAACCAAAAATACTTTAATGTGGTGATATACTAATCTTTGATAATAGTTGTTGTCTTCTGAGTAGTGAAAAAATAAAGGATTGAATCCTCCTATTTCTTCAATAATCTTGCGTGGAATAAGCCAACATGCAGCACAAACTTCCCCACATTCATAAGAGTCCTGCATTGTACCCGCAAATATATCATTTAAAAGCGCATTGCACTTGGTGAGCGTTCCTTCACGAAAATGATTATCCAAACGACTGCCATCGCCATTCATATGAATAGGCGACAAAAGAGACTCACCATCGCTTTGTGCCAACATGAGTTCGATGGCATCCGGCGCAATGGCTGCATCTTGATTGAGCAATAGGACATAATCGGCGTTATGTGCCAACGCATATCGTAACCCTACATTGTTGGCTTGTCCAAATCCTAAGTTCTGTCTCTGTGGAAAGATGATAGTTTCTGGGTATTGCTCTTGGATATATGCTAATGTATCATCTGTTGAGCAGTTATCTATGATGATAGGAGTCGTTTCCACGGATGAGCAACGCAAACTTCCTAAACAGAAATCTACCCATTTGCGTCCGTTGTATGTTACTATGATTGTGTAGATAATCATCTCGTTAACTTGAGGTTATAATGAAACAATATTGACATAATGGCACAGATAATGATACACACTACTTGTAGCCATGTGAAATAGGGGTAATAAAAAATTCCAAACATAGGTATTGTTGCCAATATATAATACCACAATATCTGTCCAAAATAGATTTTACTACTTGCTTTAGTAATCGTGGATAATAATAAGATAAAAAAAACTCCTGCCCACAGCAGCATTCCAATAATGCCTGTATCGCAGAGAAAATCTCCCAAATATGTAGGAAAAACGCTTATAAAAAATCCTTGTTCCTTGCTTATTGTATCTCGAAGTTCTAGGTAATTTATATCGTCTTGAGTAATTTTATTATATAGTGGGAGCATACGCTCGGTGTGTATGTGTTGGCTATGGCAATTGTCGAAAAAATAGCAAAAATTCAAATAACCCTGTCCTCCGTATTGCAATGCTCCGCCACTGATCCCTTGGTCTCTGTTTCCGAACCGCGCAATAGTGATTCCGCCAAGATATAGTATTGTTACAATACCTAATGGGATAAAAATCTTTTTCAGAAATTGCCATTGTGGCTTCTTTATAAAAGGGAAGAATAGTGCTAAACACAAACAAATAGTCTGTGTAAAAAATATGATTTCTGTTCTGTCAGCACTTACAATACCCGCTGTTGGCAATGACAATGCAGAAATCAACAAACCGATATTGAACCACCATTTCTTATTTAAGAAGCAGATGCTGGAGAAAAAACAGGGTAACGCCAAAATAGAAGTCCTGTTAAAGTAGTAGAAATAACCAAGGATGCGTGGTAGTGTCTTGGCTTTCGCATCTGCTAAGGTTTCATCTCCCGCATAATGTGCAGACCGTACAGCAGCAAAATCCTTTTCGGATAGAACTTGAATAATGTTATCGGCAACAATGTATATATTTAGAATTGCAACTGCAATCAGAAAATATGCAAATAAGTCGAATAATTTTTCGTTGGTAATTGCGATGTCTTGAATTTTGTGTGTATTTAATCTGCTAAATGGTAAAATCAAAATAGTGTGTAGAGTACAAAAGAGAAATGTGGGGACTAAATGTAAATCTATATTGTCATTGGTGTACAAAATTCCTCCCGCTCCTAAATACCCTAATTTTACGCATAGTATCGAACAAAAGGTGGTTAGTGTATATTCTGCTGCAAGAAATACACTCACATCTATACAACCTTGCTTTTTCCATAGGAAAAGAGTCAGTCCTAAAAACCATATAAATGGAATATATATCAACATATTCTATCTGCTCTTTGCTACTATACGAATTTTCCCTAAATCTTTCCACCCGGTGAGTATACACTTTGTTTGGCATACAAAGGTATGGCGGTAGGCGGGGATAAAAAGCGATGACAAATAACCGGCTGCAAGGTTGCTGATGATGGCTATCCATGCGGCGGCTATTACTCCTAATCGTGGCAAAAGCAGGTAGTTGAGCAACACGCACACGATACAACCCGTCGTATCGCGCAAAATAGCCCATTTTTGCAGGCCTTCTACCACAATCATCTTCCCGGCTACGCTGCTCAGTGCCACGCTTACAGCCTTAAACGAAAGCACTTGTAGTATCGATACGGCAGGGATATATTGTACCCCAAAAGTGTACCGAACGAGTGGATAAGAAAGCAAACATACCATAATCGCACACAGCAGCGTACCCCAAACGGTAATGTTCATAAATTGTTGATTTTGCTTGTTATACTCCTCTTTATCGGTATGCCACAAGTTTGATATGATAGGCATATAAGTGTCTGTAATGGTGATGGGTACGAACATCAATACCCCTACAAATGCGGTAGCCACCGAGAAAAATCCAACAGCCTCTTTGTCTATCATATTTCCAATCATCACTTGGTCTATCTTTTGGTATATCACCACTGCCGCACCGCTCAAAAGCAAGGGAAAAGCCTCCTTGAGTAAGTATTTCGCAGTCTGCCTGTCAAAACTCCACAGCCGAGGTGTGGCTATCTTCTTACGGTAAGAGAGTAGGTATCCGCCCGCAATCAGCACCGTGTCAAACAGTGCTGCGGCTATAAACCATGCCAATGGCGCATGCAGCAAGAGCAAAACTACTTTTATGCCTGCTCCAATCAGTGTGCGACTAATCTCCGTTTTTACGATATACTCATTCCAAACTATCGAGGTAAAATAGTTGCGTATTACGCCGAAGGTCTGCATTATCACACTTACCGAGTAGAGACTTATCATCCACCGCGTGAAAGTATCGGCTTCAAACATCCACACCGTGCCAATCACCAACGCCATAGTGATGAGCGCAAATATACATTTCAGCCCGAATGCGGTGCCCAGTATCTTATTGCTTTCCTTGGTTGGTGTATGTCCTTGTTCGCTTCCTTGTTGTTTGGCCTCTTCGCATATTTCGATGTTGTCCAATCCAAACGATGCAAATACTTGAAATAGAGCCACATAACTAATCACATAGTTCATCAGTCCGTATTGCTCCGGTCCTAAATAGCGTGCAACAAATATACCTACCAACAGGCTGCCAAGCAGTGTTACCACCTTTCCCGTTACTGCCCACAACAAGTTGCGGACAACCTTTTTCTTGGTTTCCGATAGGTTCAGACGAACTAATATATGGTCTATAAAGGACAAAACTATTCCATGCAATCAGTTCGCAAAGTTACGGCTTTTTTTTGATATATGCAAATATATGTTCTATTTCGCGTAGTTTGTCCTCAAAGAAGCAGTTTGCAACCGAGTTGCAACTATTTTTCCGTATCTTTGCAACCAAAAACAACAAAACGAACAAAAATCAATAGACAACAAAACTATATCCCTATGGAAAAAGAAACTCGTTCGATACTCATTAAAATAGTTGTCGCTGCTATCCTGTTGATAGTCTGCGTGTTGGTGGAACATTTCTGCGCATTGCCAATGTGGCAGTTGCTCCTTATTTATCTTGTTCCTTACCTTGTTGTAGGCTTCGACACACTGCGCGAAGCGGCTGAAAACATTATCCACGGAGAGGTCTTCGACGAAGATTTTCTTATGTCAATCGCCACTTTGGGTGCCCTGTGTATCGGTTTCTTGCCCGGTGCTGAGAGCCAGTTCCCTGAGGCTGTCTTCGTGATGTTGTTTTTTCAAGTGGGCGAACTATTTGAAACTATTGCCGAGGGAAAAAGTCGCAAATCGATTTCTTCGTTGATGAATATCCGTCCCGATACTGCCCATGTAGAGCGCAATGGCGAGTTGCTCACCATCAATCCGAATGATGTGCAAGTGGGTGATATTGTGGTGATTAAGCCCGGCGAGCGTGTGCCTGTCGATGGCGAGGTGATAGAGGGTGAGTCTCATCTCGATATGGTTGCACTCACGGGGGAGAGTGTGCCTCGTACTGTCCGAGAGGCAGATTCCGTCATCTCCGGTTGCGTCAATCTATCCGGTGTATTGCGTGTGCGAGCCGCTAAACCTGCCGCCGAATCTACAGCCGCTAAAGTCTTGGCTTTGGTGGAGAATGCCACGGAGAACAAGTCCCGCAGCGAGAATTTCGTTACGCGTTTTGCGCGGGTCTATACTCCTGTGGTGGTCATCTTGGCTCTGCTGTTGGCTTTCGTGCCGCCTTTCTTCGGCAATGCGTCTTATATTGAGGTGTTGCCCGATTGGCTCTATCGCGGACTGATGTTCCTGGTCGTTTCCTGCCCGTGTGCGTTGGTTATCTCTGTTCCGTTGGCGTTTTTCGGGGGTATCGGAGGCGCATCACGCAAGGGTATCTTGGTCAAAGGCTCCAATTATTTGGATGCACTCAGTCAGTTAGATACCGTTGTTTTTGATAAGACCGGTACGCTCACTCGCGGTGTTTTCCAAGTCAGCCTTGTCCATCCGCACGACATCTCCGAGAACGAACTTTTGCACCTCGCTGCCCATGTCGAACGCTATAGCAATCATCCCATTGCCGTCTCTCTGCGTCAGGCTTATCCCAACGAATCAGACGATTGCACTGTCGAGCAGGTCGAGGAGATTGCCGGCAAGGGTGTGCAGGCTGTGGTCAATGGAAAGATAGTCTGCGTGGGCAATAGCAAGATGATGGAGGCCATCGGTGCACAGTGGCACGAGTGTTCGCAGCAGGCGCAAGGGACGGTCATTCATGTGGCTATCGATGGCGACTATGCAGGTCATATCGTCATCTCCGACCAAATCAAACCCGATAGCATAGATGCCATAAAAGGCCTGAAAGCAGCGGGAATACACAAAACGGTTATGCTCACCGGAGACCATACCGCAGTGGCTCAGTATGTTGCCGACCGGGTTGGGCTGGATGAGTTTCATGCCGACCTACTCCCGCAGGACAAAGTGGCGCAAGTGGAACAACTCTTATCGCAGAAACCGCAGGGCAAAACGCTCGCTTTTGTGGGGGATGGTATCAATGACGCCCCCGTCTTGGCACGCGCCGACATCGGTATTGCTATGGGCGCACTCGGTTCGGATGCGGCTATCGAAGCGGCCGATGTGGTGCTGATGGATGATTGCCCGAGCAAGATTACAACCGCCATTGCTGTGGCTAAAAAAACGCATCGTATTGCCAACGAGAATGTCTATTTCTCTATCGGAGTCAAAGTGCTGGTCTTGGCTTTGGCTTCGCTCGGCTGGGCAAATATGTGGATGGCGGTCCTTGCCGATGTGGGCGTTACGGTTATTGCCGTTCTTAATTCGATGCGTACTCTCCGATAGTCCATCGTCCATTGTCCTTGTTCCATCGTCTTTGCTCCATCATCTCGTCATCGATTAGCCTTGTTTGCTTTCAAAATGTCAAATCGACTTTGCCGATACTTTATCGAAACCTTGTCGAGACCTTACCGAGACCTAAGAAGAAAATGATAAATAGCAAAATGGTAGCATTTTGGCAAATTATATGTCAAAATGCTACTATGTGTTTCCGTAACTGTAAGGCTTTGGTATTATCAATCACAGTACTTCAACTGCTCCCGATACTCCCAATCTGCCCCTATCTACAGCCTGTTGTCCATATCTTCTCGCGCGTGCGCGAACAATTAAATGTAATAGAGTAGTAGCAAGCCATTCTCTACTTGCATAGTCCTCCGCATAGTCCTCTGACGATGAAAATATAGCCAATCTATAAAATAGTTTGTATAATCCGAAAAAAATGTGTATCTTTGCACGCTATTTTGTGTACTCTATGCAAATGGCAACTATTTAGACGAACAATTCATTATATACTAATCACATACTAATACTGAATTCACAATGAAAACAAGTCATTTGTTTTGTGTGGCAGTCGGTTTGGTGGCAACCCTCGTTTTGAGTGGCTGTCGTTCCGATGTTGACCTGAAAAACATCAATACCGATGCCGAATTAGACCTTGGTATTGCTTTCCCCGTGGGCTCTATGAGTGCTACAATCGGCGATTTTTTGGCAGACGGACAGGTGCCGAATATCTATGTCGATTCTCTCAACAATCGCGGTATCCTTACTTTCAAAGACACTTTTAGCAACGACAAGAAGTTCCACGATGTGGACCTGAGCCAATACATCTCCGAGAAAACACTCTCGATGAATGTGTACGACAAACTCAAGGGGACACCCGCTTTGGTCAACCATCAGATTACAGGCGATGATAATCAACCCATTACGCTTGCTTTCCCGCTTACACTCAAACTCAAAGGTATCAATACCGACGAGGACAACGAGCGATTGGATAGTGCTATGATTGAGAATGCACGCTTTATCAGCACCATCAGCACGCACAATCTCCCACTCAAATGGGAATGGATTAATAGTGTGCAAATCGAGTTGGGCAGTGCTTTCTCTCGTCCCCAAGGCAAACGCGTGGAAGTCTATTCCAAGGGCAGCGGATACGGATACGACCAAGAGATACCTATCAATATCCGTGAGTTCACTATCAATCTTATGAAGAACAAAGCCCCTGCTACTCCCGAGGCGTACTATGGCAATGTGATTGATACTTGCACTTTTGTCATCTATTTCAATTTTACGGTGCCCACTTCCGCAGGCAAAGTTACCATTGCGGATGATGCTGCTTTCGAGTATCATCTCGGTGTGCAATTCATTGATTATAAGGCTATTTGGGGTATGTTCAAGCCCTCTAAAGATATGCACGATGAAGACACTGTTTCTATTGCTGACTCGTGGAGCGGATGGGCAAAACTCAAACGGGCTAAACTGCCGTTTGCTGAACCTGTCATCGATATGCAGATTACTACCAAGATAGCAGGTGCTTTGATGATGCAGGGTGATTATCTCTTTGTTGAAACGGCTGACGGAGCGCAAAAAGAGTTCGCTACTTTCAATGGGCAACACACTCTCTATCGCGATTTCAACCCCGATGAGTATCTGCCACTTACTAGCAATATCGGTGATTCGGCTATCATGCATGTCCGTTTCGATAAAACAGAAGCATTTGGGCGTATCGACCGTTTGTTCGCTATCCGCCCCGATATGTTCGGCTACAAGTTCTCTATCGATTTCAATCGTCAGCGCACACCGCAAATCCGTATTACGCCCAATACAGGTATCTATGTGGATGCCATTGCTACACTGCCTTTTATCTTCAACGAAGGTGTGGCAATCGAATATAGCGACACACTCAAGAATATCGACATCAGCCGATACACGCTCGATTCGCTCTTGGCTTCTACCAATATGCTCGATACCGTCAAGACGAGCGACTTAAAACTCCTGATGAAGATTACCAACACCATTCCTCTCCAAATCAAAGCAGTTGTTCGTGCTTTGGATGCCGATGGCAATGTTGTTATGGAGCCGGAGGACCCCACCAAACCGTATCAACTCACTACTACTGATACCGTATTTATTGCGGCTCCTACTTTCCGTTTCGAGGGCGGTACGGCTATCCCTACGCCTACCGAGACTGTGCAGATTATCTCTATCGATAAGAAGCATTTCGATACTTTCAGCCAAATAAAGAATATCGTCTATACGGCAAGTATTGATGATGAGTCGCTGCAAGAGACCTATCGACAAGGCAATTTCAATGTCCGCATTGCCGAGGATAACCAACTCAAGATTCAGTTCGGACTCTCTGCGCAAGTAGATGCGGTCTTGGATTTAGGTCAGATTAAAAAATAAGGAGGACTGAACAATGAAAAAACTATTTCGTCAATTCGCTCTCGCTGTCCTCCTGCTCGTTTCCGTCGGAGCAAGCGCACAACAGGTTACTACCCTCTATTTCTTAGAGAATGCGCCGATGAGGCATATCGTCAACCCGGCTTTCCAACCGGTCAGCAATGGCTATATCAATTTTACACCCCTTGGCTATACAAGCCTATGGGCGGGTAATAACTCGCTCACAATGAGCGACTTGATTTATATCGACCCGCTTACGGGGCAGACTATCACGGCTTTGCACCCCAATGGCGACAAAGCGGCTCTCCTGCGTGCTTTCCGCAAATCCACACTCGTGGATGCCGATATGACCTTAGACCTGCTCAGTTTCGGTTTCCGCACCAAGAACGAGAATGGCTATTTCCATTTTAGTATCATGGAGCGTGTCGATGCCGGAGTGGCTTTGCCTTACGACTTGTTCGGCTTTGTCTTGGGCGGGGGCATGAAAGACCTCAATGGAGGCTTCAACTATATCGATTTGAGCCAATTAGGTGTCGATGCTTCCGTCTATACCGAAGTTGGTTTTGGCTACTCGCATCGTATCAACGACCAATGGACTGTCGGTGGTAAGGCTAAGTTCCTCTTGGGTACTGCTTATGCCGGACTTTCCACTTCTAATCTCGGTATCGATGCTTCTGCCTCCGAATGGCGTCTGCATGGTACGGGTACACTGGCTGTGGCGGCTCCTATCAACTGGGATGCTCTCCCCGGCGAAATCAACAAGGAAACTGCACCTAACATCGACCCAAGCGAACTGATTGACTTAAACGATACCAAAGCACTGGTTAAGTCTATCCTCAAACCATCCGGATATGGTGCCGCTTTCGACCTCGGTTTTACCTACAAACCTATTGAACAACTCCAAATCACGGCTGCAATCAACGACCTCGGTTTCATCTATTGGAATGGAGGACGCCGATACAACTGCGAGATAGATACTACCTTCACCGGAGTAGGGGAGTTCACCTACGACCACTATGTCGTCAATGGTAAGTTCGATTCCGATAGCCTCCTCCGTGATGTAAAAAGCAATCTAATCGGTGTTGTTGATGGCACTACCGCCACTATGGCAGGGGGAGGGGTTTGCCCGTTTGTGTGCGGGAATAGGTTGATA
>OGRD01000507.1_pt1 | contig 20189 bp, 15 predicted proteins | sample 1553441 | NCBI WGS metagenome assembly OGRD01 (sample SAMEA2580106, study PRJEB22360) | human gut metagenome | biome: human gut; feature: human-associated habitat; material: faeces | place: Denmark | collected 2008/2010
AAAGCTCCCTTGCGCCGCCCGGACAGTCCCTTGCCTTTTCTCTGGGAGACGAGAAGGGCTTTGCTTGGATCGGCGCATACGATGTGACCGCAGACGAGCTGCTTGCCGGGACGGACACGACAAAGGCGGAGAACAAGACCGCACAGGCTGAGACGCTGATACTGGAGCTGCTGGCAGACGGCAGACGCATACCCAGCGCGGAGCTTGAAAAGGCGGTCAACGACCGGGGCATATCCTCCCGCACCCTGCGGACGGCGAAAAGCCGCATCGGGGATAGGCTCGTGACCGAGAAGAACGGCGCAGGCTGGGTCTGCTATCTTCGCAATTGACACGGGAACAAGGCAAAGAAGGCAAAGGCAGCAAGGTTTTTATAGATACCTTAAAGTTGCTGCCTTGCCTTCTTCCCTCCTGTCGCCGGAAATCAGTGGGTCAAAATGACCCAGACCACGCTATTATGACCATTTTGGTTACAAGCAAAATCTGCTAAGTGACCAAAATAATTACTTGCCACAGCCCGACACGCAAGCCATGTAAAATCAACGGTTCAAAATGAGCCGTTGGTCACGCCGTGCAGCATTTGTTAACCGCACAAAAATCAAGTGTCCAAATTGACCACTTGATTTTCAGGCATCATTCATCTGTTTACAAGGAGGTACTTGATGAACAATACGCCCAATCAACAGCCCATTCCCGAAACCGACACGCCGCCCTGCGTCCGCAAGACCATCGACAAGACCACCTATGTTGTCAAGGTTCATTTCAGCGAGACGGCAAAAGAAACCTTGCAGGACAAAATTCTGCGCCTGCTCCGCGAGGAGGTGCGCAAAATGTAACTTCTTTTTGAATTTGATAAAAAAGTCCTTGACAACTCGCATCCGGCTAAACGCGATATTCCTTCCCAAGACTCACTCACCGTTGAACGCATCATTGGGCGAAGCAAAAGCTACGCCAAAATCAACGGAGTCACCGTTTCTTTACCCGATTTGCAAAAATTAGGGAGCGAGCTCGCCGACATTCATTCCCAATTCGATTTCCAAAAGATTTTAAACCCTGAGAATTATCTTTCCATTATCGATGGATTGTCCCCCTCAATCCTTGCAAACACCTTAGAAGCCTACCAAGAAAAAAGAAACGCCTTCCTTAAAGCCAAGGAAGAATACGAAGTCCTCAAAAAAGAGAAAGAGCAGTTGGACGCGGGCAAGGATTTTTATGCTTATCAATACCAAGAGTTAAAAGCTTTGAATCTCTATGAAGGCGAAGAAGAGGAAATCGAAGCCCAAATCGATGTCTTGAAAAACTACGATAAAGTCTATTCCCTTCACCAAGAAGCCAATCAAATTCTGCGGAGCGACTACTTCGATCAACTTTACGAATTGGATCAACTCCTCAAAAAACTATCCGGTTACGAAAAAGAATACGAAGCCTACCAAGAAAAAATCGACGATCGTTATTACGAGCTTTCCGATTTGTTCGATGAATTGAAACGTAAACTCTCCGACATGGATTATGACCCGGAGAAACTCGACGAATTGGAACAGAGGCAAAGCGACATCGAAGAATGCAAACGGAAATACCACCGTTCCTATTCCGAACTTTTGGAATATCGCGATTATCTTCAAAAGGGATTTGGAGATAACGCCAGTTTAGAAGACGCGTTAAAGGAAAAAGAAAAAGCCAAGAAAGAGGCTTTCGAAGAAGCTTATAAGACGGCTTTGGAACTTAGTCAAATCCGTCAAAAAACATCTCTCAAAATCGAAAAAGAACTCGAAGCTGCATTAAAATCGCTTCTTCTTCAAGTTCGATTTCACATCGGCTTTGCCCCCATTTCGAAAAACGAGTCCGTCTTGGGAGAAAATGGTATCGACTCCGTGGATTTCTTAATCGAAACCAACGTCGGAGAAGGAATGAAGAGCTTATCGAAAATCCTCTCTGGTGGGGAAGTTAGCCGCATCATGCTGGCTTTCAAAGCCTTGCTTATCAAAGCCAAGAAAATTCCAACCGTCATCTTCGATGAAATCGATACGGGCTTAAGCGGGGTTTCCGCGCAGGCGGTCGCGAATAAAATCGCCGAGATTTCTCTATCCACCCAGGTGATTTCCATTACCCATATGCCCCAGGTTGCCGCGCGTAGCGATCACCAGATTCTCTTATCCAAAAAGGTAAAAGAAGGCAGGACGTATGCCGAAATCAAGGAATTAGGATTAGACGAAAAGATTCGCCAAGTCGCTTATTTAATCAGTGGGGGCGATATCACCCAAAAACAACTCGATTACGCGACCGAAATGGTCATGAGCCATTCTTAACGGTCGTCTTGATCAAATGGAATGAGATTTTGCACGCAGTCTTTGGGCTGAATGCGGATTTCGTTGTTATCCAAATCAATGAGGACATAACGATCATTCCCCATGCCCATTTCTTTCATATAGCTTAATTGCCTCAAACCGTGGCGGGATTCCATGCGTTCCACCAAGGCGTGTTTCTCGTCTTCTTTCATCGCGTAGACGATATCCACGCACGCCTGGTCGATAGCAAGAAGATCTAAAGAAGCCAAAATCCCTACGTTAGGAGTCACAACAGGCTCGGCACGGATTCCTTCGCAATCGCAGGACACGGACATATTGCGCATCACGTTGACGAAAGCGATTTGATCCTTAAAGAATTCAAGGGTCGCCTTCGTGCTTTCCACCATGCGTTCCATGAATTCTTCCTTGGCAATGCTCCATGGATTGTTGGAATGAGGGTAGGTATGAATCATTGCTTTGCCAATGCGACCATCCGCCATTCCAATGGCGAGGTTTTTGTTCGAGCCACCAAAACCGCCTTGGGTATGTCCCTTGAAATGGGTCAAAACCAAAAGGGAATCATAATTTCTCGTATGAGATCCTACGCTCATTTCCTTGAAGTATTTTCCGCCGTGGAGGGGAAGCATCGTCGTTCCTTCTTCATCCAAAATATCCACGGGGCAGAAAGTCCAACCGTTCTTTTCTAAGGTTTTTCGGTGGACATCCGTTGTATAACGGTCCCCTTCATAATACGTATTGGTTTCAACAATTGTCGCGTTGGGTAGCCGCGTGGCCAGCAAATCCTTCACCCAAGGACGGGGGAGGATATTGGGTCCGCCCGGTTCTCCCGTATGGACCTTAACCGCGACTTTCCCTTTTAAGGAAGCGGCGATTTTGTCGTAGGCTTTTTCTAGTCCTTTCGCGCTTAAATCGCGGGTAAAATAAACAATGGATTCGTTCCCCGTTCTTTCGTCATAAGGAACGTAATGGCTACCGTCTTTAAAATTCATAAGCACTCTCCGTTTGCTATCATCATTCTATTCCCGTCTCCCTTTATGTTAAACATAAAAATTACCGCGATTTTCATTTCTAGTTCGATATTTGTCATTATCTAGTTTTTGTTACTAGTTCTTACATGAAATAAGTATATAATGAAGAAAAAGGAGGTTGTGATGGAAACCTTGGAAGCTACCTTAAAACCCGAGCAAAAAATCAAATTGCAGCAAAAAGAAGTCTCGGAACGCACAAAGCAATATCGCGACCTAAAGCTCGATTACCTTCGTGACAAAGCCGCCTTAAAAGACCAGGAAAAAAAGGATTTAGAGGAAAGAAAGCAACAATATATCGTAGACAAACTTTCGATTGAGCAACCTTTAAAAGCAGAGAAATACCGTCTCAAAATCCAAAAGAAAAACCGGAACCGAGCTTTAAACGAAGCTCCACGAAGAGGAATTCTAGAAGAAGTCGGCAACGCGACAACTCATGGCGTCGGAGCCATATTGGGGCTAGTATGCCTAGGGTTAATGATTGCCAAGGCTAACGATGCGTGGAGTTTAACTGCCGCGATGATCTACGGGTCTTGTTTCTTTTTGCAGATGCTTTTCTCCTGTCTCTATCATTCCTTCCGCTGCGGCACCAGGGTCAAAAGAATCTTCCGCCGCTTCGACTATTCTTCAATTTATCTCGCTATCGGAGGCACCTTCGCTCCGTTATGGCTCATTTACATGCGAACCAAGATGTGGGGAGACGTCGCCTCAATCGCCTTCATCTCCGCCCAATGGGCTTTGATTGCCTTAGGCATCACTTTTGTCGCTGTCTTTGGTCCCGGAAGAGTTCGTTGGCTCCATTTCACTTTGTATTTTGTAATTGGTTGGAGTGCCATTTTGTTCTTCCCTTATTGGATTCACGGGGACATCCCCTTGCTCATTTGGGAAATCATTGGAGGATCCGTCTATACCCTCGGCATGATTCCTTTTGCCTTGTTAAAGAAGAAACCCGTCGCCCATTTTATTTGGCACTTCTTCGTTTTAGCAGGTGCCATCCTCATGTGGACGGGCCTTTATCTCTACGTTTTCTAAATCGTTTTCCTTCTAGCCACGTCTTTGCCCTCCAGGCGTGGTTTTTGTTTTCCGTTCCTACGTTTTTTTTCTCCCAATGAAATTCTGCTAAAAAATAATGCGAACTGCTAAAAAAGCGCTAAAATAAAGAACATGATTGACGTGAAGGGGTTGGAACGCGTTTTCGTTAGTGGCAAGCATGTGACCAAAGCCTTAAAAGGGGTTGATTTGAAGTTGCCAAACACTGGGCTCGTTTTCATTATCGGAAAATCCGGAAGCGGCAAATCCACCTTATTAAATCTCATCGCGGGACTTGATAAACCCACCGCCGGGCAGATTCTTTTCAACGGCAAAGACGTCTGCAAGTTCAACGAGAAGCAATTGGACGAATACCACTATTCCAACATCGGCTTCATCTTCCAAAATTATTGTTTGATTGACGAAATGAGCGTCGAAGCCAATATTGCTATGGGTTTAAAAGAAAAGCCCAAGCATATCAAGCTTCAAATCCAGCAGGCATTGGATGATGTGGCCTTAAGCGGAATTGCCAAAAAACGTGTCAAGCACCTTAGCGGCGGACAAAAGCAGCGCATTGCCATCGCAAGGGCTTTAATCAAAGATCCACCCGTTTTGCTTTGTGATGAACCTACCGGCAACTTGGACCGTCAATCCTCCGAAGACGTGCTCAAAATTTTAAAAAAGCGTTCGAGAACTTCTCTTGTTTTAGTCGTCTCCCATAACCTGCCTGAAGCCTATCGTTTTGCCGACCGCATCATAACGTTGTCTAAAGGGTTTATCGTAGAAGACCTTTCTTTCCGTCCGGAAAGCCACGTGGATACCGAAACCTTATATTTGTCTAACCCGGATGAAATGACTCCCGAGCAAATCGAAGGGGTCAACAAGGCCTTGGCGGAAGGACGCATCAAACGGATCCAGCCCCGAAAAGAACTTTTTCAGCCTAGTTCCCCCTGTCCCGATGAGCACGGGAAAGAAAAGAAACTGAAGGGCCACTTCTTCATGCCGATACCCACGATGATGAAGACCATCAACCATTCCAAATGGCGAATGGCCCTTTTTCCCATCCTCACGGGCATTTTGCTTTCTTTGTTCTCTTGTCTGTTCTCCCTTTATCGATTTGATGCAAGCGAATACGCTTCGACTGCTTATCGCCAAAGCGAGAAGACGGATTTCATCATGCAAAGAGGGGCGCTAACAAAAAACGGAAAAACCACCGTCAACCGCCTTTTGCCGATCCAAGACGAAGAATGGCAAGTTCTCAACGACGATTACGAGGGCAAATATTACCCCATTTATAAATTCCCCATTTCTCTGCCTTTCGCCGATACCGATCGGCTTGCCATCGATGGGACGGTCAATGCCGCCTATATGTCAAGCGTGTGGGTCAATCAGTCTCAGGGACTTATGATTGTCGACAACGACTTCTTGATGTCCCATTTGAAAGTCGACCAAATCGAATACGTCGCTTTGGCGGAGAAGACCTGCCCTACCGGCATCTACGTCACCGATTATTTTGCCGACGCCATCCTCGTCCAGAAATCCAGCTACAAATCTTATAACGACTTTGTCGGAAAATACGCGCAAATCGGGCGCCTCCGAAACGGAACCGTTTACGTGAACGGGATCATCAAAACCGATTACAAAAATAAAATCAGTGGTCTGCTAGACGAGTTTGGCAAAGGGGAGGAGAATTCCGCCATCTTGCAAAGCCAATACGAAAGCGAGTTGGAATATTTGTCCTACGCCCTCAATTTCGTTTATACCCAAAACAAAGACTTCATGGAGGATTTAAAGTCGGACACCAATACCATGCCCCTGCTTTTTTTGCCCTACGGCTCTTTTTCTTCCTCTGCCACGGGCTGGAAAGCGACAACAACCAGCTATCAAACAGGTTACAGTTCCCTCCTAAAAAAGGGAGAGGTCCTTCTCACGGAAAATGCGGCCGCGCAAATATTCAAAGTGGGCGATCATAACGAATTGGCCAACCTCATCCACAAGGGCAACGATGAAGGCGGATTCTCCTTCTCATTGGGGACGGTTTCCCAAAAAAACAGCACCGAGATAGACTATGCCCCGTTCTTGCAAGGATGCAAAATCCGTCTTTATTCCGATTACGACGACGAAACGTTGGCACGCTACTCCATCACTTCAGCTGCGATATCCATCCGCATGAGCAAAGAGGATTATTTGGAATTCCGGCACCGCGAGCTTTTCCCCTATGCCATCGCCTTTGATTCCCCCGACCAGTTTGATTACGTTTCTTCGCTTTTGTCCCCTTACCATTACGCGGCCAAAAGCGTCCTTTACGATGTGATGAGCCAAGTGGCTTCTGGCATTTCCATCTTCTCTCAAGCCTTCCGCATCCTCTCCTTCATATCCATCTTGGGATCGGCGGTTCTCTTGGTTCTTTTCTCCATCTCCTTGGTTCAATCCCAAAAATACAACATCGGGGTATGGAAAGCCCTAGGGTATCGAGGAAGGGATCTATCTTGTTATTTCACGCTGGAAACTTTGTTTTTCACCCTTCTCTCCTCCCTTTGGTTTGGCGCGGGTTACGTCCTTATTTCGAACATGCTGAACCGCGTTTTAACACAGGCACTATTCCGTTCCAGCCACTCATCCAGCATCATCCGCATCATTTCCTTCACCTGGCACAATTACTTTATGGGGGTTGGCATCGCACTCGGAGTGGTACTCATTCTGGTGTTCGGCTTCTTGCTGATGTTACGAAAAGAAAAAGCCATCGACGTCATCCAAAACAAAGAATAACATCGACGGCCGTCCAGTCGTTTACGGGATTAGAATGCCCAATCTTTATTTTTGCAAAGGGTGTAGGATCCGCCAAAAAGCAAGCCCAACGATGCCGCATAGAACATCGTCTCGGCGAGCTTAGCCCCCGAAAAGCCTCCGCCATTAACGAGGGTAATAATCAAAACGATCACGTAAGACAAAAGGACAAAGGCGCAATAAAGGATGCTGCTCCAAGCAAAAACCAAGCCAAGGAGTTTGCTATGGACGAAGAGGAATACGAACCCGCAGGCGATAATCAAGGTAAACAACATTTTCGCAATGCCGGAAATAATCGCGTTGGCTTCCGCATTCCCAAAATTCATGGAATAAGAGCCGACCACGATGAGAATTAGTAGAGACGGAGCAATCGATTTGATGGTCCCATGGCAATTTTGAGCCCCGAACAAGAAATAGAAATAAAAGCCAATTAAAACGACAAGAACGAAAATCTCTGCGATGAATTTCATGAGAGAGGTGATGTCGTTTCCTAAGCTAGGAACCCCTTCAGAAAGAAGGTAGTAAATGACCAACAAAATCCCCGAGATCAGAAACAGGGCATGGGCCAACGAATATTTGTGCGTCGTCGTATTTGCCATAATAAATCTCCTTTAAGCGCGGTTGATTTTATCGCTATTTAGGGGCCTATGGCACGTAAAATTACTTCAATAAATCGATAATTTTTTCGCGGAATTCGATGAGCCAAGCATCCCTGAGGGGATAATCGGTGAAATTGTCTTTCACTCCTTCTTTTTCCAGCAAGTCCAAGACAAACGGTCTTCCGTATTTTTCTTCTAGTTTGCAAAGCAAACGGTAATCGTTGAATGCATCCGACATCATTTCATGGCGGAGGGAATCGTAGGGATGGCCATCTGCAGCAGGATAAACGATGAAGGAATCTCCGCTAGGGAAGCTTCCATCCGCATCATTGACTTCATAAGGATTAATCGGACGTTTGCTAAAAGCAGAGCCATAGAAGTTATAACCCCAATGCAATAAGCCCTGAACGCCCGTTCGATAAAGTTGGATTCCGATGATGCGCGTTCTCTGTAACGGCATGGCCAATAAACGATTCGATAAGTGACGGTCCGCTTGGCCCGAGCAATAATAAACCATGATATCCCGCTTTCTCTTTTCCAAGAAATCAGGAACGAACTCAAGGGCACAGGCCGGAAGTTCCACCGCCCCTTTTTCATAGAATTCGATATTGCTTAAGGCATCGCAGATTTTATATTCGCCTAAAGCAGGAGCTAGTTCTTTCTTTAAATAAAGATACCGTTCCAAATGATTCATGTTGGGTTCATCGGAAAGATGAAAGAACACGCGGTCTGGGCCAAATCCGTTTCGTTTTAATAACGGCAACAATTCATAGAAGTATTGTTTTAGAAACGAAAGATATTTGGAGTCCTTGGAATCCGTTTCCCATCCAAAAAGGCGAGCACCCTCTTCATCCATCACTTTCTGGGCATGCTCCGCACCCCATTGAGTGAAAAGATGGGAGAATTCATAACGCTTCATGCCGTGACGGTCCGCTTCCTTTAGGAATTCTAAAAGGAAATCGAAGTTAAACGCATACACGTCCCCCCTCTTTTGAACTTTCACAAGCTGCGTCGTCTTTCTTTCCGCGCCGACGTTGGTATCTAACGCCGGGGTAAAAGGCGGCACCAAAAGGGTATCCATTCCATGGATGGCAGCATCGTCAACAAATTTCCAAAGAATTTCATAGAAAGGTTTGGAGAAAGGTTCCACCCCATAGTAATTCGCCAAAGAATCATAATGAAGCCAATTGGAATAATGGATTCTTAAAGGCGGCAATTCCCCTTCGAGCACCTCTAAAACGTAAGTCGCGGAAATCCAAACGTTTCCTGCCCCATCTCCTAGTTTAACGGTGATCGGATATCTTCCTGGTTTTGCTCCGCCCTTGTAGGTAATAAGCACGGATTTCCAAATGCCATACCCCACATTTAAAACATCATCGTCCTTTAATAAATCTGGTAAAAAGCAGGGATCGTAGGTGATGTAGTCGTCGTCCCTTGCCTTTCTAACTGGCAAACTCACGGGGACGGATTCCACATTGCGAACGATGAGCCAATCTTGGATTTCCGATTCTAGGGTCACTTTTGGAAAATGAAAGAAAAGTTCCACTTCTTCGTTTTTAAAAGCGAATTGAAACGAAAACCGCTCATTCTCGTAGCAGCGCCCGTGGTCGGACTTTAAAGACGGTTCCTTGCCGGGAACAATCTTTTCATTAGAAGAAAGGAAAAGGGAATGGAATGGCATAGGGTTCTCCTGATTTTAGCAGAATAGGGGCGCACGAGGCGCCCCCAATTCAAGAATAGGAATGATTACGCTTTAAGCGGAGTGGCCGAGTAATGAATGTTCTTCATGTAAGCCGGATTATCGCCAATGCTGAAATCAAAATCGTTCCAGCCAGGTCCCGCTTTATGTTCGATATCCACCATGACGGTGTTCCAACCATCCTGGAGATGGTCGACCTTGGCTCCATTTTGGAAAACCGTGACTCCGGCCGGAGTAACCGCTTTGCTGGTGAAAAGTTCTTTTTTTCCAGAGAAATTGCCGCCCTGAACAACAAGGTTAAACGCATTATTCGGGTCTTGGACATAATAATCGAAGAAGAAATAACGAGTGTCGGCACTATTGAAAAAGCCACCAGCATGTTCAGCGCCATCATTTGCATTCGTGTGAGTGACGTTGCGGAAATTCACCACGGAGCTTCCGCTATTTCTCATCAATTTAAACGATCCAGCAAATTCGCCTTCCTTAACAGGCTCAACGGTTCCAGCGCCGCCCTTAAAATACGGGGAGCAAGTGTGAAGGATGTCCTTTGCACCGGCGACATTACGAATGGTGAATACAGCGGGAGTGGATGCAGTTCCACCATTGGCCCAAAGCGTGTTGAGAGCGCCAGCCTCATAAAGCGGCATAAACATGGTGTACCACGTATTGTGGCTAATTTGGCTAACCATTTGGCCGTTCATATCAAAGAAATTGATCATTCTGCCGATCAATAACTCTTGGTCAAACCCAATGTTATAGTTCCAGAAATTATTCGGATTAGAACTGAAACGGAAGTTAAAAGATTCGACCGAATCTTCAAAATTGATGTCGAATTTGATGTATTCATAGCCAGCGTTCTTTAACGAATTGAACGTGCTTTGATCCGCATTGAATACCGTGAATCCACCTTCGCCCCAGTTTTGTTTGGTGCCTCCTCCTGACACACCGCCAGAAGTATCCGAAACCGTCCAAGATCCATCCTCATTGGCGGTAGTCGTGACGTGGCTCTTCATGTCATCGCGACTAAAAGGAGTGAGGCACAAAACGACGCGGTCATCATCGCTCGCTAGCGAATTGCGGTCGATGTCGCTTAAGACTTTGTCGGTCCATTTCCCCGTCGCGGGTTGGGTGAGGAAATGCTCGTGGCATTCGCAGCAAACCCAATATTCTTTGTTGCCTTGGGAATGGCCGGTCGGAGCATTTTCGGCATAGTGATTCCCCCAGTGCTCGTGTTCGCCCGCAAGCACGCCGTTTTGATGAGGGAGGTTGGCGGCGGCGAAGACGCCGATACCGGCCATGGCCGCAGATGCGGCGATGAGAATGATTTTTTGAGAATTCTTCATGAATTTCTCCTTTCTTTATATTTTTCGCCCGAAGGCGAAGGAACCTAAGCTTTGAATTCTTTGAGGAATTCGACGTTTTTGAGTTTCATCACTGAGGGATTGGTGACGGATCCGCCATTGGTATAAATGGTGACTTCCGTCCAGTCGGAATACCCTTCGGTATAAGCAACCGGGATATAGAGGGTGTACCAGGTATTTTTGGAAATGCTAGTGGCCCTTTCTCCCGAAACGTTATAGAGGTAAACATCGCTTTCTAACGCTTTTCCAAAGCCGATTTCTCTTTTCCAATAGTTGGTGAAGCCGTTTTGGCCCAAACATTTAATGGAGAAAGACTCGCAGGTTTCAAAATAGACATCGGTTTTAACGAAGTGATATCCGTCTTTGAAGAAGGAACCGCAGCTATCCGCGCCCGTTGCGGCGCTAGGATTGGTGACGTTATGGAAATAGATGCCGGATTCGCCCCAGTTTTGGTTATTTCCCCCGAGTTCGCCGGGAGTGGCGTTGCTATAGGTATAAACACCATCTTCTTCCACACAGGAGACAAGCGTTCCATAGTTTCCACGTCCTAAGACGGAAGCGGGTTTGGCTTCTGGAATATCGAACGTTTTGTAATATTCGATATTCTTGAGGTACATGACGCTCGGGGAAGCTTTCGAACCGCCGTTGGAATAGAGAGTGACGCAGGTGTAACCCGTGTCGGTTCCACTATACTGGACGGGGATCAAAATGCTGTACCACCGATTGGTACGAAGGGCCGATGCGCGGTTGCCGTCCTGAGTCAAAGCATAGACATTGGAGGGAAGGGCGCTATCGACGGGAATGTCTTGAACCCAATAGTTCGTGAAGTTGCGATCCGCGGTCGAACGGATGGAGAAGGAATGCATGCCCTTTTGGACGTAGACATCGACTTTGATCCAGTGGTATCCGCTTTGGAAGAACGATCCAGGTCCGCCATCATCGGGTTCGGAAACCGTGTCGAAACGGACACCGGATTCGCCCCAGTTTTGGGCATTTCCCGCGATATCGCCGCTGGTCCCGTTTTCATAACGATAGGCGCCTTTGAATTCGCCATCACGTTGATATTCCAAAGACACGTGCTCACTGATTCCCGCCATATTGCGGAGATAGAGCCCATGGATTTCATCCACGAAATTCACGTAACGGGCATAGGAAGTGCTGTTCCCTTTGATGCGCAAGGAGACATCGCATCCCGTAACCGCGTTGCCATCGGTTTCCACAAGGACATAGAAGCTGTACCACTTCTTCACGGAGAGGGAAGAGGACTTCACGCCATTCTCATCAAAGATTTGGAGGCTTTCTGGCAAGGCTTCTCCCACGACTAGATTTTCGATGTCATGGGCAATTAGACCCGTGGCCGCATGGGAATGGAGGGAAATCGATTCCGTTCCTTCGCCTAGATATAGGTCGAATTTAACGTAACGCGATCCTTTTTGGAAGAACGCTCCCGAATCGGAAACGCCATTGAAGGCCACGTTGCTGCCTTTAATTTCATAGTTGCCGCGCATCGTTCCTTCGCTAACGCGTTCTACGGTTGTAGAGGCATCTCCAGCAATGGGACGACGGTCTTCTAAAGCATAGGCAGTAGGAATAAAGGCCGAATCTTGGTAGAAACGAACGTTATCCACATAGACTTCGTCGTTTTGAGTTCCAGAGGAGAATTTGATTTGTCCCGAAGGAGACTTTTCGTTGTAGTTTTCGTTAAAAGCAAGAACAACAGTCTGCCACTGATTGGCCTTTAAGGTGTTGAGGCGTTCGTTGCCAGAATAAACGATCAGCCAATTTTCATAGCTGCTAAGGGAGGATTCCCCCACAACCAAACTCGCTTCATAACCCATCGCTCCGTCATTAATCGAGAACGATAAGACGGACTCTTGGGTCGGATAGATATCAAAGGAAAGATATTTCCCGAGTTTGGACAGGCGATAGAGCGAATCGTCATAGGTTTCGTTCATCGATGTGGCGACGACCAAGGCGTTTTTAGCGCTCGAAGCAATCTTGGTTTTGTAAGAATAGGCGCCTTCGCGTCCTGCAAGCGGCTTCTCGGAAGCTCCATATTCCGGGACTTCGTTTGGATCCACGACTAGCCCCGGTTCTTCTTTTCCCACGATATAGTTTTTGGAAGTTGGAATCGATACGTCGAATTCGTCGTTGGAAGCTTGAACGTAACCCTCTTTCTTTTCGTAGAAACGATTTTCGCTCGGTAAGAACGAATCATCCAAATAATAACGGGCATTGGCGAGATATTGGGTGGTCGTCGCATCGTTGACAAAGAAGAAGAAATAAGAAGGCAAACCGATGTTCGTGCTCCAAAGCCCCTTGAGGTCATAAACAAGAGTCACCCAGGTATTCTTTTCAAGGACGTTGGTCACTTTGCCGTCTTTTAGAATCGTCAAATAATCTTTTCGGAAATAATCCCCGACCGAAATCCAACTGGTTAAAGCCTGGCAGCCCACCATGAGATTTTGGTTGGAAGTGTAATAAAGATCATAGGCAAAATAGCGTTTGCCTTCGCGGTAAAGGTCCACGATTTTCTCGTTGATCCGGCTTGCGACAACGTGGGTTTCCCAGCAATTGGAGCTGTTAACGCCCTTATCCGCTTGATAGGCATAAACGTTATCTCTGCCAGCGGGATGGTCTTCGGTCTGTTCGAAGCGAATCGGACGTGGAGAAGGATTAGTGAAAACCTCTTCCACGTAATTCGGTCCGACGTGGACGTTAAAATCTAGATGCGTGGAATGTCCGCCCACTGAATAGGATGCGCGGAGTTTGGCGTCGCCTTCGGAAATCGCATAAATCGTCGATCCCTCTAAGCGAACATGCTCTGTCCCTTCTAAAATCGAATAGGCGATTTCAGCATGATCAACCTTCTCACCCTTGTTCAAAACGTTGACATTCAAGGTATAACGGCCGAGTTTAGAATTCACCGCATGAAGTTCGATTTCCGTTGAATCGGAAGTGAGATAAAGTGCTTCTTTGATTTCAACGGGAATATTCGTTTTCTTTAAAGTTAATCCTTTGTAATTCGAAGTGATATTCGCGGTGGTCTTACCAAGGGCTTTGCCTTTTAATTTCCCATTTTCGTAGGTGGCAAGCGAAGAATCGGCGATCTCTACCTGATAAGTGATATCCGTCTTCATCGATTTTCCGTTGTAGGAAACTTCTTGGGGAAGGGCGATGCCTTCGTTCAAATATCCTTCGATGCTACGGAAAGCAAACGTCGGCTTCACCCCGGAATCACGGACTTTGACATGGATCGATAAGGTGGTCTTGGAGTCGCTGACGGTGACCGTCGCTTCTCCTTTTCCCTGAGCTATCAAGCGTCCGTTTTCAATCGTGACGACTCGGGCGTCGCTAGTGACATAGGTAAGTGTTTCGCCGTTAGAAACAACCGGGACATCCGCTTCTTCATAACGATCGAGCCAAACGTTCCCCTTCCCTTCTTCGAGTTGAATGGGGGTATAAGAGCTAGAATCCGAAGGGCCCGTACCACAAGAGACAAGCCCCATGCAGGTGGAAAGGCCTAATAGTAAAAGGAGGGAGTGTTTTTTCATAACGTTCCTTTCTTGGCGGTGCCGAAAGCTCCGAAGTAACGGAGGGCGCGCACGTCGTTGCCATTTAAGTCATAGGTGAGCATCGTTTTGAGGTCGATGCCGCCTTCAAACATCTTGGAAGAGGTGGGGATGAAGTGATAGACGGAGTCATAGCCAAGGGTTGCTTCGTCCGAGACGAATTTCGGATCTTCGTTAATGAAGGCCGTTTCGCCGAATTCGGCCATTTCTTGTTCCACCGCGTCGTCGAAGTTGTAGTAAACATTGTTTTCGAAATTGAAAGTCTTGGAGAAAGACATTTCCCAACGCACAGAATTGCGTTTTCTCATATAGAAGATGTTGTTGGACATATTCCAGCGATCGCCAGGGATACCCGTTAAGAAGTCTTTCGTATCGATGACCTTTTGATTGGCGACCTCTCCGCCCATGACGATCGTATTGTTGGAGAAATCGATGTCGTTGACGGTTCCGGAATAGATCATGTTGCCGTTATTGTTGTCGGAGAAAACGTTGTTTTTCACCGTGATATCGTGCCAAGGGCCCATGACGGTCTCGAAGATGGGCAATCCATCTTCATCGAGAATCATCTCCCCGTCTTTATCGTATTTGACGAGTTGAGTTTGGGTGTTGCAGCAAAGGAGTCCCCCACCGTCGTTATGATGAGAATAGTTGTATTGGAAGAGGACATCGGAATTGCCGATATCGATATCAAACCCTTGGCCGTCTCTGGTGGTGTGAGTATAGGCGGCTTCGTTGAATTGGAAGACCAAATTCTTGCAGGAATGGGACCAAATGCCGGCACAGACCGAGTTCGGACGTGGGAGGCTTTGGGCGTGGATGCAACGGTTGTATTCAATGAACCCATCTTCCGTCGCGCCCAAAATAACGCCGTCGCCGCCAGAGAAAAGAATTTCATTCCCACGGACGTTGACGCGCTTATGCGGGTACCAACCGATTTCATCGCTGTAATAAGGATTATTTCCCCAGTCGATGCCCGGACGTTGGACCCAGTTGGAGAAGACCCAAATGCCGGTACGGGCCACACGTTCGATGAGGTTATCGTCAATCCAGACGTTTTCGTACCAAGAAGGCCCTTTGGCAATCGGGGTCAAGGCTTCGAAAATGATGCCACCGCAGCTATAGGACCAACGGTTATCGGGGCAGATTTCTTGGATTGTCGTGGAATCGAGTTCGGAATTATCGGTAGGAAGAATGTGATCGCCCAAGACAAAGTTCACGTCATGGATGTAGTTATCGTGAATCACGATGTTTTTCATCGCTCCCGCTTTCGCCGTCGTCACGTGGATACCACGATCTCCATAGGGGGAAGTCAGTTCAAACCCGCCTAAACGAATATTGGAAGCACGGACATTGATGACGTCTTCGTTGGGACGTCCTTCGATTTTGCAGTACTGGTTCTGCTCATCCTTGCCGTAAACATCCACAATAAGAGGGGATGCATCCGCGGCTTTGAAGTTTTCTAACGTGAAGTTTCCTACATAAGAGGAGCCAGCCTTAAAAAGAATCTTCGTTGGATCGTTTTCTTTTAAGCTGCTGACGATGCTAGAAGCCGCCGCCAAAGATTTCTTGGGTTTTTCCATGGATAACCCATCATTAGAATCCGAGCCAATCGCCGAGTCAAAATAATAGGTCGTGTAGGCGATTTCATCGGAAATCGTCGGATAAGAAGGAGAAACCTTCGCATCGATAAATTCCGTGACGATGGGTTCGGGGGTCACCGTGGAGGAAGTATCATTGGGATCTTCCGTTTTGGAGGAAGAATCCGGGGTCGTTCCGCCGCAGGCAACGAGGGCAAGCGCGGAGACCGTGAGGGTGAAAAGCCATTTCATTTGCATAATGTTTTCTCCTTAGGATGCATGAAAAGGATGAGGAAGGGGATAGGAAGTAGGAGGAGGCAGACCAAGAGGTCGGCGCGGAAGGAACATCCGTTTTTAAATAACAAGGTGGAAGTCGTCTTGGCCAAGCAAATCCAAGAGATGAAAATGCTAAAACCAAGGGGGACGTACATTAATTGCTGCAAGGGAGCCGCGCTTCTTTCCGGCAAGGTCGCTAGTCCCCAACGGGAAATCAAGCAAGCCACTACAGCAATCACCGTCATCAAAATCGAAGTGAATAACATGGATTTGACGCGGATCGTTAAAACGGTGAATCCCTTTAACTCCTTGTCGAGAAAATAGAACACGGCGAAAGGAACAAGGCATAGCCAGTACTTCTTGTTCCCTTTCTTCAGCCCATGCAGGGCGAAGCAGAGGGAATAGAGTTCTAGAAATAGGAATGTTCCAATCCAATAAAACACGTTATTGTCCTCGATTTGCTTTCATTAAGTGATATTGCTGGGTGATGTATTGATCGACTTCGCGAACGCGGGTGCGATATTCCTTGGACGTGGCTTCGTAAACGGTATTTTTTCCATCGGAAGAGAGGGACTTCGGATCGACTTTGCCCGTCCAGGCATCGACGGCCATCGTGTAGAGTTTGTCGGTCGCGGAGCCTTGGATGATGTTGAATTTATCCGTTTGGGTAAACAGGTAATCCATGACGTCGTTTTTGATGTAATTATCCGGGTTCCCGGCGATGTCGTTGATCCAGTGGAGTTCTTCTTCGCTATAACCCTTGAAGATTAAGTTCGACATCTTCTGGTTCTCGACTAACGTCAAGATTCCGCTATAGGCTGGGGAAGTCGCATAGGATTCTTTCCCTTCAGGGAAGGAATAGGTTCCATCTCCGTTATTGACCCAGTGGACGCCCTCCACACCATACCGGCAGAGGTTATAGTTGTCCGCGGAGGAATAAACCCAGTTCAAAAACGACAAGATTTGGTTGACGCGGGTGCTCTTTTTGGTGATAGCGGCTCCGAAAGTCGCGCTTGGGTTCCGCATGAATCCTTTCTTTGTGGATCCTTTTGTCGCCTTTAGCGGGCCAAGAACCGTGAAAGTCGCATCCGGATTTTGGGCTTTGGCCATACGGGAAACTTTAATCAAATGCTGAATGGTCGGATCCAAGACGAACACGCCCGTTTTGCCGGCGATGAAATTGCTTTCGCCGTCATTGAGAAGAATGGAGTTGGCTTCTTTGGAGATGACGCCTTTCTTCGCCCATTGGTATTCGGTGGATAAGACATCTTGATAAGCGGTCGTGCATCCGCCTTTCATGACGAGTTCCGCCCCGTCTTCAGAGAAAACGCCGGAAGAGAAATATCCCGCGGTCGAGAAGGCCCCAAGGGTCAAGACTTTTTCTAAGTCCCAAGCCGCGCCGGTCACCGCATAGGAATTGCCAGTGAGTTTATTCATTTCTAGGCACATGGCTTCGAAGTCCTGGAGGTTGTCGACCAACGTTTTATCCGTTTGGGTGGGGTCGTCCGTATAGCCAGCTTTTTCCATCAAGTCTTTACGGACCAAGATGCCGAATTTATAAGGGCTGATGACGGAAGGGATGCAAACTGTGTCGTTGGTGGAGGTCGTCATCGAATTAAGGGGATCGCCAGCAATCGCGTCGTAAAGATTCGGGGCATAGTCATAAATCGCATCGTAAAGGTTGTAATGGTCGTTCTCGCCCTTGAGTTTATCGTCAAGGCCATTACCTCCGCGGGTATGAGAAATGACGATATCGACTTGGCTTCCCGCGGCGAGTTCGCTCGAAAGCTTCGTTTGCATGTCTTCGCCTAGATATGCGATTTCAAAGTCCAAGGAATTGCCGGTATCCTCGTAATAACGGTCTTCAATCGCTTTGATAACTTTGTCTTCTTGGCTTCCTTTGACCCAAGCGAATTCGCTCGATCCGCCCGCGTAGATGACGATTTTATCGCCTTGGGGGCGAACGAGTCCGCCACTAGAGGTTGTAGAAGATCCCGGGGTGGAACTAGATGTTCCTCCTCCACAAGAAGCCAGCAGCACGGCAGCGGCGAATGGTAGCAACGATTTCTTTTTCATGGATTTTCTCCTTTTATCCTTTGATGGAGCCATCGGTAAGGCCCTTAACGTAATATTTATGAAGCAACGGGGTGATGAGGATGAGCGGGAAGGTGACGAGGACGGTCGCGGCATTCTTCGCTTGAATGACCGGAGCATCGACAATCGAGCCCGTGGCTCCCGACCCGTAGATGGATTGCATATCCGTAAGCATTTGCCGGAGGACGTATTGAGCACTCCATAAACTCTTATTCCCCGAGCCTACATAGAGTAAGGACGGCAACCAATCGTTCCATTTCCCCACGAAGGTCATGATGCCAATCGTCATCATCATGGGGACGGCGAGGGGCAAATAGATGCGGACGAAGATTTGGAAATCATTCGCCCCATCGACCACGGCCGCTTCTTCCAATTCTTTGGGGACGCCATAGAAGAAATTGCGCATGAGAAGGATACTATAGGTTGAAACGGCTCCCGGGAGGATTAAGGCCCAAATGGTGTCATAGATTCCAATGCCGCGGATAACGAGGTAGGTGGGGATGGTTCCTCCGGAGAAGAACATCGTAATCATGAAGAAGACGTTGAAGAATTGACGGCCACGAAGGTATTTCTTTGATAGCACATAGGCGGCAGCCGTGCAGCAGACCACGCTAATCAACGCAGCGGTGAAGGCCGTGATGAAGGTGATCCAAAGCGAATGGAGGAACATGTCGCTCATGGAGAAGAGGAATTTGTAACCCTCTAAATTGAATCCGCGGAAGAAGATGGAAACGCCATCGCGTTGCAAGATGCTATTGGGAGAGAAAGAGGAGACGACGATGATCCAGAAGGGCAAAATGCAGGCGAGGCAAATCAAAACCATCAACAAGCCATTGATGCAATCGAAGGTCGGAAAGTGGAACTTTTTCTTTTTCATAGAATGCCCTCGCTATCCGTCTTCTTCGCCAAATTGTTTGCCAGCAAGACCAAAATCATCCCGATGAGTCCGCGGGCCATGCTATAGGCGGTGGCTCTAGAATATTGAGAACCATTGACGATGGCCTCGTATTCAAGCGACCCGATAACACGCGTCACATCTCCTAACGATTGAGAACCATTAATCATGGCCAAAATCATGTCGTAGTTATCCGACATAATGCCGCCAACGTCCAAAATGAGCTGAAGGACGATGACGTTCATCAGTCCAGGAAGAGTGACGTGGATCATCTTTCTAAAACGTCCGCCGCCATCGATTTCGCAGGCGTCGTAGAGTTCGCGGTTAATCGTGCCTAATCCCGATAGATAGATTAGGGTTGCCCATCCCATGCCCTTCCAAAGAGAGGAGAAGGAAAGAATGGCCCACCAATACTTCTGTTCGTTATACCAAGCGATGGGCTGGCCTCCGAAAGCTTGGATGATCGTATTGAAGATACCTCCATCTAAAGCAAAGAGGTTATAGGCCATGCTGCCGACGCTGATCCAAGAAACGAAGAAGGGGATATAAGATATCGCCTGAACCGCGGATTTGCCCTTCTTCCAATGGATTTCATTAAGTAACAAGGTAAAGATCAAAATAATGGGGAAGTTCGTCGCGATACGAAGCAAAGAAATGAAAATCGTATTACGGAATTCCAAATAAGAGGCGGTTTTGGGGTCGAGGAAAATTTGACGGAAAATCGTTAATCCGACGAATTCGCTGCCAAAAACTCCATCCGTGAGGCGATAATCCTGAAAGGCGATGATGATGCCAAACATCGGGCCGTAGCTGAAGATGGCCACCATCACAACCGCGGGGATTAATAGAAGATAAAGCATCCAGTGCTGCTTCAAGCAGCGGATAAGCGGGCCTTGGGAGAAAGCGCGGAATCCGACTGTGATGCGTTACCCATTTGTTGGACAATTCTGACAAAATATTAAACATCATTTA
>OGRD01000511.1_pt1 | contig 20086 bp, 15 predicted proteins | sample 1553441 | NCBI WGS metagenome assembly OGRD01 (sample SAMEA2580106, study PRJEB22360) | human gut metagenome | biome: human gut; feature: human-associated habitat; material: faeces | place: Denmark | collected 2008/2010
AATCAAAAGTGCCTTTTTCAAGCTCGGGCGCAGGACTTTTCTTTGACTTCCTTGCGCCGCCGCGAGACAGTGAGCTTCGCACAATCTTGCCTATCGTCCCCAAAGCACTCATGACTTATCACCTCCGAAAACCTAAAAGTCTTTCTTGCACAATATGTACAAAATACCATAGGTATTATAAACTTTTTATAAGTAAAAAGCAACATCTTTAGGTTAAAAATTATATATGTCAACTGAATAAATGAGACATTATTACACCGCCGCGCAAAAAAACGGCTTATTTTGAAATAATATATTTCATTTTGCCTCGGAAGCGTGTATAATATAAACTGATTTATTATGTGAAGAGTGTAGCTCTTAACGGAACGGGGATATATAATGAACTATAAGGTCAATCCGGACTCTCTTTCGGCGGTGTTTATGGTGCCGTCGCAGATAGTCGATAAGCATATTAAGCTTGCCGGCGGGCAGCAGCTCAAGGTTCTGCTTTGGACGCTGCGCCATGCGGGCGAGGGCTTTGATATGGAAAAGCTGTGCAGGGATCTCAATTTTTCAGTCCCCGACGCGCAGGATTATCTCCAATATTGGGTCGAGACGGGGATACTCGTGTCCGACGGCACGGCGGATTCGGCATTTGCGCCCGTTGTGTCGGAGAAAAATGCAGAGCCTCCCAAAGCGAAGAAAGAGCTGCCGGACATTGAGCCGTCGAGACCGACTGCGGCGGAGATAGCGCAGAGGGCAGAGGAATCGGCGGATATAAAATTCCTGCTTCTCGAGACACAGAACAAGCTCGGCAGAACTATAGGCTACGACGGACAGTGTACGCTTTTGATGATGCACGACACTTACGGAATACCGGTCGAGGTCATTCTGATGATAATCGAATATGCCGTTTCGATAAGGAAGCCGAACTTTCACTACATAGCCGCCATAGGAAAAGATTGGGGCGAACGTGAAATAGACACTATTGAAAAGGCGGACGAGCAGATAAGCCGCCTCGACTCCGCTAACCGTGTATGGGCTTCGTTTGCCGCAATGGCGGGACTCTCTAACTCGCGTCCGACTCAGGCGCAGACGAAATATATTTTCACATGGAACCGCGAATGGGGCTTCTCTCCCGAGATGATTTTTGCGGCGTATGAGCAGATGGCGGAGCACTGCCAAAAGATGAGTTTCCCGTATATGAGCAAGATACTTGAATCGTGGCACACCAACGGGATAAAGACTTTGTCCGATGTCGAAAAGGCCAACGCCTCCAAGCAGAGCAGCGCACCCGTTTCTTCACAGAGAAAGGGTCGAGTCGATAACGGACATTCCTCATCATATGATTTAGATGAGTTTAACCGCAAAGCCATGAAAAATCCGATAGTGTATAAGAAGAAAAACAAAGATTGAGAGGGGAACAGCAAATGAGCTACAGCCGCAAAGTATATGCAAGAGCCGCCTCGGAGCTTGAGCGCCGCCGCGATAAAGCCGAACGCACGCAGAGTATGCGCCGCGCCGAGGTATATGCAAAGATACCTGAGCTGATATCCATAGACCGCGAAATAGCCTCCGCCGGCGCGGAGGTCATACGCGCCATAGGCATGGGCGAAAATGCTCAGCAATTTATCGAAGAGCTTGCAAAGAAAAATCTCGCCTCTCAGCAGCGCCGCAAGGATATACTCAAAGAAAACGGCTATCCCGAGGACTATCTTGACGCGGAGTACACCTGCAAAAAGTGCCGCGATACGGGCTTTATCGGCGGAGTTATGTGCGACTGCTACAAGGCGCTTCTGCGCGACACCGCACTCGCCGAGCTCAACGAGCTTTCGCCGAGCGCACGCTCGACCTTCGAGAGCTTTAATATAAACTATTATCCCGACACCGTTGACCCGGCGACGGGAATAAATCCGCGCAGCAGAATGAAAGAGATCCTTGATTTTTGCAGATAGTCCTCCTTTGTTTTTTCCGAGGCGTATCCCGCCGATTTCGCAACGGATTCCCCGAGCCTTTTGCTCTACGGCGCAACGGGACTCGGAAAGACGCATCTCTCTCTTGCGATAGCCTCGGAGGCCGTCAAAAAAGGCTACGGAGTCATATACGGCTCGGCTCAGAATCTTATGTCGCGCCTTGAAAAGGAACATTTTTCAAGCGGGCGAAACAGCGAATATGATGGGAGCGAGCAGGCACTGCTCGAGTGCGATCTTCTCATCATCGACGACCTCGGCGCGGAGTTTTCAACTCAGTTCACAGTTGCGGAGCTTTATAATATAATAAACACCCGTATTATGAGCAGACTGCCGGTAATAATCAGCACGAATCTTACACCGGACGGGCTTGAGCAGAAGTATACCCAGAGGATAACCTCAAGAATAATCGGCAACTATATATCGCTCTATTTCTGCGGAAAAGATATCAGACAGATAAAAAATACTGAACAGGAGTAATAAGCCCCATATGGACATTATAAGCAGCTTGACAAAAATGTTCGGCCTTCAGCGTTGGCAGGTCGAAAATACCGTAAATCTTATAGATGAGGGCAACACGATACCGTTTATCGCCCGATACAGAAAGGAAGCTCACGGCACGCTTGACGATCAGGTGCTGCGCGAGCTCTCCGAAAAGCTCGAATATCTGCGTAATTTGGACAAGCGCAGAGAGGAAATCAGCGCATTGATAACGGCGCAGGAGAAGATGACTCCGGAGATTGAAGCCGCGCTTGAAAAGGCTTCGACTCTCGCCGAAATCGAGGATATTTACCGCCCGTTCAGACCCAAGCGCAGAACGCGTGCCTCAATAGCAAAGGAAAAGGGACTCGAACCGCTTGCCGATGCGATTTTCGCTCAGGCTGCGGATTCGGCTTCGCCGTCAGAGCTTGCGGCAGACTATATAGACGTCGAAAAGGGCGTCGAGACGCTCGAGGACGCGATAGGCGGAGCGATGGATATAATCGCCGAAAACATATCGGATGACGCGGATATTCGCCGCCGTCTGCGCTCGCTGTTTACTGTTGCGGGTGTGCTCCAATCGCGCGCCGCGGACAGCGAAAAAGAGAGCGTCTATACGATGTATTACGAATATGACGAGCCGATAAACAAAATAGCGGGACACCGCGTTCTTGCCGTCAACAGAGGAGAAAACGAGGGCTTTTTGAAGGTCGGCATAGAGGTTGACCGCGTAAAAGCTCTGAATATAATCAATGCCTGCGTTTTGAGCGACAGCGGCTCCGCCTGCACCGATACCGTGCGTGACGCCGCCGCAGATGCCTATGACAGGCTGATATTCCCGTCGGTAGAGCGCGAAATACGCAACATGATGACCGACAACGCTGTTGAATCCGCTCTCAAGGTATTCTATGTCAATCTCCGCGAGCTCCTGCTCCAGCCGCCTGTAAAGGGCAAGCGTGCGCTCGGTCTCGACCCGGGCTACAGAACGGGATGCAAGGTGGCAGTCGTTGACGAAACGGGAAAGGTGCTTGACACGGGCGTAATATACGTCACTCATTCCGAGGAACAGAAGCTCAAGGCTAAGCAGACCGTGAAGCGTCTTATAGAAAAGCACGGCGTTGAGGTAATAGCCATAGGCAACGGCACAGCGTCAAAGGAGACGGAGATATTTGCGGCCGACCTTATAAAAGAACTCGACCGCAAGGTGTCCTATATGATGGTCAGCGAGGCGGGCGCATCCGTATATTCCGCTTCAAAGCTTGCGGCGGAGGAGTTCCCGCAGTTTGATGTTTCGCTCAGAAGCGCGGTCTCCATAGCCCGCAGACTTCAGGATCCGCTCGCGGAGCTTGTAAAAATCGACCCGAAAGCGCTCGGCGTCGGTCAGTATCAGCACGATATGCCCAAAAAAGAGCTCGGCGAAACGCTCGACGGCGCGGTTGAATACTGCGTCAACTCCGTCGGTGCGGATGTAAACACCGCATCCCCGTCGCTGCTTTCGCATATAGCGGGAATTAATTCCGGCGTTGCAAAAAACATAGTTGCATACAGAGAGGAGAACGGTGCGTTCACCTCACGCGCCCAGCTCAAGAAAGTGCCGAAGCTCGGCGCAAAGGCCTATGAGCAGTGCGCCGGATTCGTCAGAGTTCCCGAGAGCAAAAACGTTCTCGACAACACGGGCGTTCACCCGGAGAGCTATACCGCCGCAAAAGAGCTGCTTGAGCTGTGCGGGCTGACGGTAAAAGACGCCGCAAAGGGAAATACCGGCGCTCTCAAGGCGACCGTTGAGCTGCTCGGCGGCGATAAAAAGGTCGCGGAAAAGCTGGGAATAGGTCTGCCTACTCTTCAGGATATAATCAAGGAGCTTCAAAAGCCCGGACGCGACCCGCGAGACGAGCTGCCGCCTCCGCTTCTGCGCACGGATGTCATGGATATCAACGACTTAAAGCCCGGCATGGAGATGAAAGGCACCGTTCGCAACGTCATTGATTTCGGCGCGTTTGTCGATATCGGCGTGCATCAGGACGGCCTCGTTCACATTTCGCAGATAACTGATAAATATATCAAGCACCCGTCCGAGGTGCTGAAGGTCGGAGACATAGTTACCGTGTGGGTTTTGGCAGTCGATGTGAAGAAAAACCGCATATCGCTGACCATGAAACGCAACAATATTGATAAAGCCAAGGAGCAATAATCTTGTCGGAAAAATTCAGAAAAGACCTCACGCAGGGGAGTGTCACTAAACAGCTGCTCAAATTTTCGGTGCCCTTCCTGCTTTCAAACCTTTTGCAGGCACTTTATTCCGTCGCCGACATGGTGATAGTCGGTCAGTTCTGCGGTAAGTCGGGAATAACCGGCGTCTCGATAGGCGGGCAGATAAATCTTCTCGTCACCGGCGCGGCGCTCGGTCTCGCTATCGGCGGAACGGTGCTTATAGCACAGTACGGCGGCGCGAAAAAATACGACGATCAAAAGAGCACAATAGGCACAATGACCACGCTCTACATTATTTTAAGCGCAGTGCTTACGGTCGTTATGGTTCTGCTGACGAAGCCGATACTGCGTCTGCTGAAAACACCGGATAACGCATTCGAGGAAGCAGTCAGGTATCTTACTATCTGTATGCTCGGCACGGTGTTTATGTTCCTGTATAACGCCATAAGTGCAATACTGCGCGGTATGGGAGACTCGAAGCGCCCGCTCTACTTCGTCGCAATCGCCGCCGCGGTGAATGTTGTCGGTGATATCGTCCTCGTAGGACCTCTTAAAATGGGCGCAGCGGGAGCGGCAATAGCAACTATCGGCTCGCAGGGGATAAGCGTTGTTCTCTCGCTGATATACCTGTTTCGCAGCGGCTTCTTTTCGGACTATGAAATAAAGGACTTCAAAATAGACCGACAGAAAGCTATGAGCATAATAAAAATAGGACTTCCGTCGTCGGTTCAGCAGGTTATAGTCTCTTTCTCTTTCCTGACCCTTACCGCACTCGTCAACTCTCTGCCCAATGCGGCTGCGGCGTCCGCCTGTCAGGGCATCGTCGGCAAGATAAACTCGTTTGCGATATTGCCCGGCCTTGCGATGAGCAGCGCAATATCGTCAATGGCGGGTCAAAATATCGGAGCGGGCGAGTTGAAGCGCGCCAAAAAGACTATGACAACGGGTCTTATGATAGCCCTGGGAATTTCGGCGCTCGTGTTTATTATAGTCGAAATATTCCCGCGTGAGCTTTTGACGCTTTTTACAAGCGAGACGGATGTTGTAGAAACCGGAATAACCTTTTTGAGACTTGCGGCGGCAGAATATATGATAGTCACCCCCGTATTCTGCATGAACGGCCTCGCAATAGGCGCGGGATATACAAACGTCGCTCTTCTCAATGCGATTTCCAGCTCGATAATTATAAGAGTCCCGCTCGCTTATCTGCTCGTTCGCGTGTTTGACCTCGGCTTTAACGGAATAGGAATCGCCATGGGCTTTGCACCTATTGTCTCGCTCTTCATCGGAATCATATTCGTTCAGAGCGGCAAGTGGAAGAAAGCGAAGATAAGGCTTTAAACTTTATTAAGGATTCGGTAAGGCGAGGAAAGGCACGCCTTATGCAATACATATCCGTTTTATCGGACAATCATTTGATATGGAGGACAAAAGCATGAAGATTCTCGTTACGGGAGGTGCCGGCTTTATCGGCAGCAACTTTATCTATCATATGCTCCGCGAGCATCCCGATTATGATATAGTCTGCCTCGACCTTCTGACTTATGCCGGCAATCTCAAAACTCTTGACGGGGCGATGAAAAACAGTCATTTCAAGTTCGTTAGGGGAGATATTGCCGACCGTCCGTTTGTTGACAGACTTTTCGAGGACGAAAAATTCGACATTGTCGTAAACTTTGCAGCCGAAAGCCATGTTGACCGCTCAATAGAAAATCCCGAGGTGTTCCTCAGGACAAACATTATGGGCACTGCGGCTCTTATGGACGCCGCGAGAAAAACAGGCGTAAAGCGCTATCATCAGGTTTCGACCGACGAGGTCTACGGAGACTTGCCGCTCGAGAGAACCGATCTCTTCTTTACCGAGGAGACACCCATACACACCTCAAGCCCGTATTCGGCATCCAAAGCTTCGGCGGATCTTCTCGTCTTGGCATACTACAGAACCTACGGACTGCCCGTGACGATTTCGAGATGCTCCAATAACTACGGCCCGTATCACTTTCCCGAGAAGCTCATTCCGCTGATGATATCCAGAGCGTACAACAACGAAAGCCTGCCCGTTTACGGCGAGGGACTCAACGTCCGCGACTGGCTCTATGTCGAGGATCACTGCCGCGCTATCGACCTCATTATCCATAAAGGCAGGGTAGGCGAGGTCTACAATGTCGGCGGACACAACGAAAAGCGCAATATAGATGTTGTGAAAACCATACTTCGCATCATGGGTAAGCCCGAAACGCTCATTACCCATGTCAAGGACAGAGCGGGTCACGACCTGCGCTATGCCATCGATCCCACGAAGATTCACAATGAGCTCGGCTGGAGTCCGGAAACCACGTTTGACGAGGGCATAAAGAAAACAGTGGACTGGTACATGGACAATAAACAATGGTGGGAGGATATAATTAACGGAGAATACCGAAATTATTACGAGAAAATGTACTCGAACAGATAAATCTTTCGGCTATTTCCTGCTTGGCTGTCCTTTGATATATTTTTGAACTCAAGTACAAAAAAGTGTTTACAACGCGATTTTTTCGTGCTATAATACAGAAAAAGGTGTTATGCCTTTGGTTAGGAGCTTTCAATGTCGGATAAAAAAGATAAGAAAGAAAAAGAGCTGAAAGAAAGAAAACACAAAGAAAAAGATCAGAAGAACCCTGCGGAGGCCGAGCCCTCCAGACGTTCGAGAAAAAAACAGAACACACACAAAGCTATTCTGCATCAGGCGAAGGTGCTCTTTGAAAAAGAGGGCATAGGCAATGTCACCATCGAGCAGATAAGCGAGAGTGCCGATGTTTCGCGTTCCACGTTCTTTTCGCACTTTGCTTCCGTTGACGACCTTTTAAAAGAGATCTCAAACGAGGAGATAAACGATGTCTTTGATGCAGCCGAAAAGGGCGACGGCAAGCTCACCGTCAGCGCGCTTTTGAAGCAGCTCAACGACGACACCTATCCTTATCCCTATCTTTCCTGCGAAGTGCTCATGCGAGGCATTCTCTCTAAGGGCGAGTCGAATTTTGCGCAGGTCGATCGTTTCCTCCGCAAGGAGATAGTGACCGACAAGAGCTATGCGAACACTCTTGAGGAGTTTTCGTCAAAAGAGCTTTCGGCGCTCATCCTCGGAGCTTTCTTCGGACTCATTTTTCAGAAGATGATAAACGACGAGAGCTTCACCAACCCCGACGAAACAAGCGTAACTATCCAGAAATTTATAAAATATCTTCAAAACCAGGAGGAATTATCATGAGCAACGGATATGGAATCAGCAACTGGGAAGACGCAAAGACCATTTACAGCGAGCTTCACGAGCTCACCTCTAAGCCGATCTATTGCGTTACCGAAGACGCACTCAAGGATGTTCTCGATTATTTCGAGACAAAGTGCGCAAAGTCGAAGGCAATCACCACCGAGGCGAAGCAGTACATCCCCGGCGGCGTTCAGCACAACCTCGCCTTCAACTATCCCTTCCCGATCTGCGTAACAAAGGCTGAGGGCGCGTTCCTCTATGACCTTGACGGCAACAAGTACTACGATTTCCTGCAGGCAGGCGGTCCGACAATCCTCGGCAGCAACTATGCTCCCGTAAGAGAAAAGGTCATCGCGCTTCTTAACGAGTGCGGCCCCGTAACCGGCCTGTTCCATGAGGGTGAGCTTCTGCTCGCCAAGGAAATCAATAAGCATATGCCCAATGTTGAGATGTTCCGTATGCTCGGTTCGGGCACAGAGTCCGTTATGGCTGCTATCCGTGTCGCACGCTGCGCCACAAAGGCAAAGCGCATCATCAAGGTCGGCGGCGCATATCACGGCTGGTCCGATCAGATGGTTTACGGTCTGAAGATTCCGGGCTCCAGATTCTTCCTTGAGTCCCATGGTATCCCGCACAGCTGCTACGGCACTACCGACGAAGTCAGACCCAACGACCTCAATATGCTCGAGAAGATGCTCAAGCTCAATAAAATGCGCGGCGGCACAGCTGCTGTTATCGTTGAGCCTGTCGGCCCCGAGAGCGGCACAAGACCGGTTGACTTCAACTACAACAAGGAAGTCAGAAAGCTCTGCGACAAGTACGGCTGCCTGTTCATCTTCGATGAGGTTGTTACCGGCTTCCGCGTAGGCCTCGGCGGTGCTCAGGGCTACTTCGATGTCGTGCCCGATCTGACCATTTTCGGCAAGATCGTTGCGGGCGGTTATCCGTCAGCGGGCGGCGTCGGCGGTAAGAAGGAGTTCGTCAGCGGCATGGCCGCAGGTGTCGGCACCATGATGAAGCGCGCTTATGTCGGCGGTACTCTCGCAGCTAACCCGCTTTCGTCCTATGCAGGCTACTGCGCTATCCAGGAGATTGCAAGAACCAACGCTTGCGAGGTCGCAGGCAGAGCGGGCGACAGACTTGCCGCAGGCCTTAAGGACCTTATCAACAAGTACGGTCTTCCCTATGTTGTCTACAATCAGGGCTCCATCGTCCACCTCGAGTGCACCGGTGCAATGAGCTACGACTTCAGCTCGATGAACATACTCAAGTCCGCTATTCCCATGCTCAAGACCAAGCCCGAGATGCTTCGCAGAAAGTCCGCGATGGAGGAGATGGGCGCTGCTTACATGGCAAACGGTATTGTTACCCTTGCCGGCAGCCGTCTCTATACCTCGATGGCAGATACCGACGAGATTATCGACGGTGCTCTTGAGAGATTCGAGGATGTCTTCAAGAACGTTAAGGCTTGCCCCGCAGATCGCGTTTTTGCGAAGAAATAATAAAAGTTCGGCAATCGAGATGCTCTCCTTCGGGAGGGCATCTTTTTAGCTATATAGACTCCGACTTTTAAAAAAGTAATTGAATAACTCTCGTAAATGTGCTAATATTAGTAAGATAAACATTTGTTCATAGTGAAAAAGAGGCGTTTTTTTATGCACGAGGATCACAGAAAAAGAGTAAAGGAGCGTTTTCTCAAGGACGGGATAGAAAATATGCCCGACCACGAGGTGCTCGAGCTGCTCCTGTTCTTCTCAATACCGCGCAAAGACACCAACGCTTTGGCTCATGAGCTTATCGACCATTTCGGTTCGCTCAACTGCGTGCTCGAGGCCTCAGCCGAGGATTTGATGCAGGTCAACGGAATAGGCGAGACCTCCGCAACGCTTATAACGCTCACTTTTCAGCTGACAAAGAAATATCTGAAGAATGCCTCCGACAAGAAGCTGAAGAAATATGACGGCCCCGACTCGGTCAAGGAGCTTCTTATGTCAAAATATCTCGGCGCCCGCGAGGAGATGGTTTTTATGCTGTCTCTTGATTTTGACGACAACATTCTTGCCGTTAACAAGATAGCTCACGGCACGTTTTCGGCCGCGAATATAGACAAACGCTTTGTGCTTGAAACGGCTTTTCGCAACAAGGCGCGTTCCGTGGTGCTTATTCACAATCATGTAAACGGAATACCCGTGCCCTCGCGCGACGATTTGAACACCACAAAGGCGGTCGGCGATTTCTTTCAAGGTGTAAACGTCCACCTGCTTGACCACCTTATATATACTGATGAGGATATCTTTTCAATGGCGCAGATAAAGAAATTTGCACCGCTGTTTATATAAAGGACAATCGTATGGATAAATTCATTTTACATTCTCAATATAAACCAACGGGAGATCAGCCGCAGGCGATAGCCGAGCTGACCGACGGAGTCAACAGGGGCTTCGCCGAACAGACCCTGCTCGGCGTAACGGGATCCGGCAAAACCTTTACAATGGCGAATGTAATCGCCAATCTCAACCGTCCGACTCTTGTTCTCGCCCACAACAAGACTCTCGCGGCGCAGCTCTGTTCCGAGTTCAGAGAGTTTTTCCCGGAAAACGCAGTAGAATATTTCGTTTCGTACTATGACTACTATCAGCCGGAAGCCTATATTCCGTCCACGGATACCTATATCGAAAAGGATTCCGCTATAAACGACGAGATAGACAAGCTCCGCCACTCCGCTACCTCGGCGCTGTCCGAGCGGCGAGATGTCATAATTGTCGCAAGCGTCTCGTGTATATACAGCCTCGGCGATCCTATCGACTACCGCAGCATGGTTATTTCCTTAAGACCCGGCATGGAAAAGAGCCGCGACGAGGTTATAAACAAGCTTGTTGAAATCCAGTATGAGCGCAACGACATAAACTTCATCAGAAACAAGTTCAGAGTTCGCGGCGACGTGGTTGAGATATTCCCGGCGCAGTCGAGCGAAAACGCGATAAGAGTTGAGTTTTTCGGCGATGAGGTTGACCGCATATCCGAGATAAACGCCCTGACAGGCGAGGTCAAGGGCGTGCTGTCCCATGTTGCGATATATCCCGCGTCGCACTATGTTGTCTCGCAGGAAAAGATGGAGCGCTCCATAAAAGAGATATATGAGGAAATGACCGAGCGCGTTGCGCAGTTTGAGAGTCAGGGCAAGCTGCTCGAGGCTCAGCGCATAAAGCAGCGCACGGAATATGATATCGAGATGCTGCGCGAGACGGGCTTTTGCAAGGGAATAGAAAACTATTCAAGAATCATGTCGGGGCGTGAACCGGGCTCGCCGCCCTTTACGCTGCTCGATTACTTCCCGAAGGATTTTCTGCTGTTTGTCGACGAATCCCATGTGACGCTGCCGCAGGTACGCGGAATGTACGGCGGCGACCGCTCGAGAAAGGAGTCGCTTGTCGAATTCGGCTTCCGTCTGCCGTCCGCATATGACAACAGACCGTTGACTTTTGACGAGTTCTACGAGAGATTGGGGCAGAAAATATTTGTCAGCGCAACGCCGGGCGAATTTGAGCGCGAGACGAGCGCGAGAGTTGCCGAGCAATTGATCCGTCCCACGGGACTTGTCGACCCGTCAATCTCCGTCAGACCCACCGAGGGGCAGATAGACGACATAATATCAGAAATAAATATCCGAGTGGAGCGCAAAGAGCGTGTACTGCTCACAACTCTGACTAAAAAGATGGCCGAGGATTTGACGGATTATCTTGAAGATCTCGGCATAAAAGTCCGCTATATGCACCACGATGTTGACACGATAGAGCGCATGGAGATAATACGCGATCTGCGTCTCGGAGAATTTGATGTGCTCGTCGGCATAAACCTGCTGCGTGAGGGTCTGGATATTCCCGAGGTCTCGCTTGTCATAATCCTCGACGCCGACAAGGAGGGCTTCCTGCGCTCCGAAACATCGCTTATACAGACGATAGGGCGCGCGGCGAGAAACGCAAACGGCGAGGTTATCATGTATGCCGATTCCGTCACTCCGTCTATGGAGCGCGCAATAGTCGAGACCGAGCGCAGACGTCAAAAACAGATGGCGTATAATGAGGAGCACGGAATAGTGCCCAAGACCATAATCAAGGGTGTGCGCGACGTTATAGAGATAACCAGCAAGAAGGACAAGGACGAAAAGCCGATAAAGAAGATGAGCCGCAAGGAGCGCGAAGAGATGATAGTCCGCCTTACAGCAGAGATGAAGGCGGCGGCGAAAATTCTCGAATTCGAGCACGCGGCATATCTGCGCGATAAGATAAACAAACTAAGAGAAGGAAAGTAATCGGAGGCGATTCTTTTGCCGCAAAAAAATATAATTGTAAAAGGTGCGCGAGAGCACAACTTAAAAAATGTCGATGTCGAAATCCCGCGCGATAAGCTCGTGGTATTTACCGGCCTTTCCGGCTCCGGTAAATCATCCTTGGCGTTTGACACGATATATGCCGAGGGGCAGAGGAGATATGTCGAATCCCTCTCGTCATACGCAAGACAGTTCCTCGGTCAGATGGAAAAGCCTCAGGTAGACTATATCGAGGGGCTTTCTCCCGCCATATCCATAGACCAGAAAACAACCTCAAAGAACCCGCGCTCGACCGTCGGAACAGTCACGGAGATATATGACTATCTGCGGCTGCTCTATGCCCGCATAGGTATACCTCATTGCCCGGTCTGCGGCAGAGAGATATCGAGGCAGACTGTTGACGACATCGTTGACAGCGTCTTAGAGCTGCCCGAGGGTACAAAAATACAGATAATGGCTCCGATAGCTCGCGGCAAAAAAGGTCAGTTTGTAAAAGAGCTCGAGAACGCAAAAAAAGACGGCTATGTCCGCGTGCGCATTGACGGAATAATATATTACCTCGAGGAAAAAATCGACCTCGACAAGAATAAAAAACACAATATCGAAATCGTGGTCGACAGACTGATTGTAAAAGACAGTATAAGAAGCCGACTTGCCGATTCCATCGAAACGGCTACAAATCTTTCGGACGGCATTCTGCTTGTTGATGTGGCAGACGGCGAGGAGAAGCTCTATTCTCTCGACTATGCCTGCCCGGAGCACGGGGTCAGTATAGAAGAGCTCGAGCCGCGTATGTTCTCCTTCAATAACCCCTTCGGAGCCTGCCCGACCTGCTCCGGACTCAGCGTATTTATGAAGCCCGATCCCGACCTCATTGTGCCGAACAAGAATTTATCTCTCAGACAGGGCGCGATAAAAGCGAGCGGCTGGAGCAATGCGGACGGCGGCACGATAGCGCAGATGTATATGGAGGGCATTGCACAAAAATACGGCTTCACACTCGACACTCCGTTCAAGGATATCCCCGCTGACGGCGTTGACGCCGTTATGTACGGCACAAAGGGCGAAAAGCTGAAGCTTACCCGCAGAAACGAATACGGAACCGGCTCATATATGACGGCATTTGAAGGCATCTGCAACAATATTGAGCGCAGATACAAAGAGACGTCGAGCGATTGGACGCGCGCCGAGCTCGAGCAGTGTATGTCCACCGTAAAATGTCCCGATTGCCACGGCGCAAGACTCAGAAAAGAATCGCTGTGCGTCACTGTCGGCGGAATAAACATTGACGAATTTGCAAGAAAATCCATTATCAAAGCGATAGAATTTCTTGATTCTCTCACTCTTACCGAACGCGAGCAGATGATAGCAAAGCTTATTGTCAAGGAGATAAGGGACAGACTGACCTTCCTGCGCAGCGTCGGTCTCGGCTATCTCACCCTTGCCCGCTCATCGGCGAGCCTCTCGGGCGGAGAAAGCCAGAGAATCCGCCTTGCCACGCAGATAGGCTCGTCTTTAGTCGGGGTTTTATATATTCTCGACGAGCCGAGCATAGGACTGCACCAGCGCGACAACGAGAAGCTTCTGAATACGCTTCGTGAGCTCCGAGATATAGGCAACACGCTCATAGTCGTTGAGCACGACGAGGACACAATGCGCGCGGCGGATTATATCGTCGATGTCGGCCCGGGAGCGGGTATACACGGCGGAAAGATAGTCTGCACAGGTACGGCCGAGGATATAATGAACTGCAAGGAGTCGATAACCGGGCAGTATCTTAGCGGCCGCAAGAAAATTCCCGTTCCCGCAAAGCGCAGAAAGGGCAACGGCAAAAGTCTCAAGATAATCGGCGCACGCGAGAACAATCTGAAAAATATAGATGCCGAAATACCGCTCGGCGAATTTGTTTGCATAACCGGTGTTTCGGGCTCCGGCAAGTCGTCGCTCATCAACGAAATACTGTATAAGAAGCTTGCAACGGAGCTTAACGGCGCAAAAAAGGTCGCGGGAGCGCACACCTCTATTCTCGGAATAGACAATCTTGACAAGGTTATAGCTATCGACCAGTCTCCTATAGGGCGCACTCCGCGCTCAAACCCCGCGACATATACGGGCGTTTTCACCGATATCCGCGATCTTTTTGCCTCAACCGCCGACGCAAAGGCGAGGGGATATAAGGCAAACAGATTTTCTTTCAACGTCAAGGGCGGGCGCTGCGAAGCCTGCCAAGGCGACGGAATAGTAAAAATCGAGATGCACTTCCTTGCCGATATCTATGTGCCATGCGACGTCTGCAAGGGCGCAAGATATAACCGTGAAACGCTTGAAGTGAAATATAAAGGGAAAAATATTTATGATGTACTCGAGATGACCGTGGAAGAGGGACTCGAATTTTTCTCGAGCATACCGAAGATAAAGCGCAAGCTTCAGACGCTCTATGACGTCGGGCTCGGATATATCAAGATAGGTCAGCCCGCGACAACGCTCTCGGGCGGCGAGGCTCAGCGCGTCAAGCTTTCTACCGAGCTCTCGCGCCGTTCGACAGGCAAAACCGTCTATATCCTCGACGAGCCTACCACGGGGCTTCACACGGCCGACGTGCACAAGCTCATTGAAGTACTGCACAGACTCGTTGACAACGGAAATTCCGTCATAGTCATCGAGCATAATTTAGATGTTATAAAGACCGCGGACTGGATACTTGATCTCGGCCCCGAGGGCGGAGACGGGGGCGGCGAAATAATCGCACAGGGTACGCCCGAGCAGGTCGCGGCAACCGAAAGCTCATTTACCGGACAGTATCTCAAAAAACTTCTTACCGATACGGAGGAATAACGTATGATCACTTCAAGAACAGTCAGTTCTCTCGAAAAGATTTTTCATGATTCCGAACCCACCTGCGCTTCGCTCTCGGAGATGTCGATGCTCGGTAACGAACGCGCATCGTTCCAGCTCGCGTATTTTTCCGATGAGGACACGCATTGCGGGATATCCGTATCCGGTTGGAACCCCGAAAACATGAAGATTTACAAAGTCGTCGAGATAAATTCCGATATGCCGGCGTATGAGGATTCGGATTTCTATTTTCTCCGCAAAGCTCCGGGACTTTATCCCGATATGCTCGAGCCCGTTGAGGACGGCATTTTTCTCGTGGAAAAAGGTCATTATGGGAGCATATGGATAGAGCTTGACGCATCGGGCGAGTCTGCCGGCAAACACGATTTATTTGTTACAGTTTCAAAAGGCAAGGAGACGGTTACGAATGTTATAACCGTTGACGTTATACCTGCAAAGCTTCCCGCGCAGGAGCTGATGTGTACAATGTGGTTCCATTGCGACTGCCTTGCGACTTATTATAAAGTAGATGTTTTCAGTGATGAACACTGGAGAATAATCGAGAACTACGTGAAAAATGCCGCAGCTCACGGCATCAATTTCATTCTCACTCCGCTCTTTACCCCTCCGCTCGACACCGAGGTCGGCGGGGAGCGCCCGACGGTTCAGCTCGTCGATGTTAAAAAGACAAAGGACGGCTACGAATTCGGTTTTGACAGGCTTGACAGATGGATAGATATGTGCAAACGCTGCGGCATAAAATATTTTGAGATGGCGCACCTGTTCACCCAATGGGGAGCCGAGCACGCGCCGAAGATAATCGCCGAAGTCGACGGCGAAGAAAAGCGCATCTTCGGCTGGGAGACCGATGCGGACAGCGCCGAATACTGCGATTTCCTGCGCCGCTTCGCCGCAGCTCTTACTGCGTTTATCGACAAAAAGGGGATAAGAAACTTCTGCCGCTTCCATGTTTCCGACGAGCCGTCGCTCGAGCAGTATGAGACATATAAAAAGCGAGCCGATATTATAGCGGAAATATTCTCCGGCTTTAAAGTCATTGACGCTCTTTCTGATATAGAATTCTTTGACAAGGGTGCGGTAAAATATCCCATTCCGTCCGAGGATCATGTTGAGGATTTCGTCGGCAAGGTAGACGAAATTTGGACGTATTACTGCTGCGGTCAACACAACAAGGATGTTCCGAACAGATTTTTTGCCATGCCGTCTGCACGCAACCGTATTCTCGGAGCGCTGCTTTATAAATACAACGCCGTCGGCTTCCTCCAGTGGGGATATAACTTCTGGTACTCGCAGTTTTCGAAGCATGAGATAGACCCGTTTACGGTGACCGACGCGGGAAAGGCGTTTCCGTCCGGCGACGCGTTTGTGGTTTATCCCGGAGAAAACGGTCAGCCGCTCAATTCTTTAAGGCTCAAAGTGTTCTATGACGGACTTCAGGACTTTGCCGCCATGCGTCTGCTTGAAAGCCTTGTCGGACGCGAAAAGGCGCTTGAGATAATCGTTCGGGATGATGAATTTTCGTTCCTTAAATATCCGCACGGGAGCAGCTATCTCATAGCTCTCAGGGAGCGCGTAAACCAAGCTATCAAAGAGAATATATAAATAAAAATTCACCGCGACTCGTCAATATCGAATCGCGGTGATATTTTATCTTTTCCAAGCTTTTGCGAGCCTAAAAAGATAAAATGAATTGAAAAATACGGTTTTTAATGATAATATATATGTGGGACGCAGAGAGCGCAAAATATGCGCGAGAAATAAACCGCAATATACTCTCAAGAGCTTTACATATAATATGAATACGAAAGGGGCACGACGCAATGCTGAAATTTAACTCCGAGCACAAATTTAAAATAATGCAGATAGCGGATACACAGGAAACACCGGATGTGTCGCCGGATACGCTGAGTCTCATCAACAGTGCGCTTGACCGCGAAAAGCCCGACCTCGTTATATTCACGGGAGATCAGATAAAGGGATACTCGAGGAAATTCAGAAAAGACCCCGTCATAATCGAAAAGACCATAGATATCCTGATTGAGCCTGTAGCAAAGAGAAACATCCCGTTTATGGTGACCTACGGCAATCACGACGCGGAGAGCGGCGTTGACAATCGCGGGCAGTATGAGTTTTACAAGAAGTATAAAAACTTTCTAAGCGGAAATCTCAGAAGCAGCAGCGATGTCGGAACCGCCGATATACAGATATATTCGAGTGTCGGAGACAAGCCGGTGTTCGGGCTATATCTGATTGACTCGCACGGCAAGGCTAAAGAGGGCGGGGGATATGCTCCCGTTGAGAAAAAGCAGATAGAATGGTATGTTTCGCGCCGCGAACAGCTGAAGGCCGAAAACGGCGACTATCTGCCCTCGCTTGTATTTCAGCACATCCCCGTGCCGGAATTTTTCGATGTTATAAAGGAAGTTCCGAGGGGCACCAAGGGTGCTGTTCAGGCTTACGGCGTGCATAAAAACGAGTACTTTGTGCTCAGCGACGAGACTGTTGCCGACGGCGGTTTCATGCTCGAATCGCCCGCATCTCCGGATGTAAACACGGGCGAATTTGAGGCGATGAGCGAAAAGGGCGACGTACTCGGAATATATGTCGGTCACGACCACAACAACAGCTTTGTCGTGAACTTAAAGGGCGTTGACCTCGGATATACCCAGGGCGCGGGATTCAACGTATACGGTCCCGGAGAAAACAGGGGAGTCCGAATTTTCGAGCTTGACGAGACCGCTCCGCGAGAATACAAGACCTATACCGCTACTTTCAAAGAGCTCTGCGGAACAAAAATAAAAACTCCTGTCAAGGAGTTCATTTACAGGCACTCGCCGACAAGCGTTCGCGCCGTCAAACCGATACTTATAAAAGCGGGCATCGGTTTTGCGGTATTAGCCGCAGGCTATGCAGCGTATAAGTTCTTCACAAGCTTCAACCTCTGAATATAAAAATTCGGCACCGTGTAAAAAACGCGGTGCCGCTTTCTTATTTTATAAACGAGAACATATGAATTATATTCATATCCTCCTGCATATCAAGCCCGTGGCTTCCCGCACCGCCGTCTATCTCGTGGCAGGCGTGATCGGGGCAGAAGCCGAGCAGAGTCCTGTGCCCGCTCCACTTCTCTTTGATCGCGTCATATATCTGCGAAAATACGGCTATATTGGCTTTTAGCGCCTCTATAGACTGTTTACCTTCCGGTGCATTACGGTGCATTGTGCCGTCATAGTCGCCGTTATAGAGCGTTATAAAGTCGTGCTCATCCGAAGCTATCAGCTCCAGTGCTTTTTCATTGCATTCCTCGACGGACGGATATATGTAATAGTCAATATCACGCTCGAGGAAGATTTTTGAAATGCTGTCTCCCTCGGTCGAGACTATCGCGCAGCGTTTGCCCGCAACGGTGAGCGCGTCAAATACCGTTTTGATTTTCAGAACCGGCTTTTCATATCTCATTATGCCGTGAATCTCCGGCATAACACCCGAATACATCGACGCAAAGCAGACAGGTGTCACGCTCGGCATTACGGAGAGTATCGGAAGCTGTATTTGAGTTCTCGATATTGCATCCTTAAAAAGCTCGGTGTATTTTTGAAACAGCCACAGAGCGACAGCGTCCGGGTTATATATAAATACCCTGTCGGCGCCGCCCTCGCCGAACTCGGCAAAAAGTCTGTCGAGCACAATATCGCAGGGACTTTCCGCGCCCTCCGGGGCGTCAACGCCCAAAGCGCTCGTGAATGCGGCGGCTAAATGCGTCAGCCTTATTGAATCGTACAGTTCACTCATCGGTTTCGTTCTCCCTTATAAGCTTGTTTATATCCGTTACCTCGGGCATGGAGAGCAGTGCTCCCTTTTTGCAGGTCACAATGGACGCGGCGGCATTTGCAAAAACGAGCATTTTTTTAAGCTCCGAGCTATCTGCGGCACCGTCGCGGTTATTCAAAAACCAATCTATGCAGCAGGCGCAGAACGTATCGCCCGCGCCGGTCGTGTCTACGGTTTTGACATTGAGAAAGGTCGGCGCTTCTGCGTATGCGTCTTTGTAATACGCGCGGCTTCCGTTGCGTCCGGCAGTCACTGTCAAAAGCGACACGTTCGGATAGCGCTTTCCGAATATTTCAACCGCTTTATTCGCGTCATCGCAGCCTGTTAAAAAACGAAGCTCGTCTATCTCGATTTTTACCGTATCGCTCACCGAGCAGCCGTAACTCATCTTGTCTCTTGCCCTGTCCATGCTGTCCCAGAGCGGGGGACGGAGATTTGGGTCAAAAGACAACAGCGCTCCGGCAGCCTTGGCAGTCTCAACAGCTTTAACCGTGGCCTTTTCAACGCCCTTATGAGTCATCGAAAGCGTTCCGAAATGCAGAACACGGCTATGTTTTATTATATCCGTGTCAACCTCGGCTTCGCGCAGCATCATATCCGCTCCCGGAGCGCGGTAAAAGGAGAAGCTTCTGTCTCCGTGCTCATCCGTTTCGACGAAAGCAAGCGTTGTGCGCACATCCTTGTCGAGCACAAGCCCGTCTATATCAGTGCCGGTACTCTCGACGATATTTTTCAGTCTTTGCCCGAAAATATCGTCTCCGACCTTGCCGATAAAAGCGGTGCGTCTGCCGAGCTTATTTAGCATCGCCAGCACATTGCAGGGCGCGCCGCCGGGGTGCGCCGCCATAGTGGGATAGCCGAGCGCGTCAACGCTCTCCTGCGCAAAGTCTATGAGCCCCTCGCCGATCGCGGCCACGTCTATTTTACCGTTCATGCCGCACCTCACTTCGCCGCGGGGTACTCGTTGCAGATCAGACGGTAGGGCGGCTCGTCCTCTTCGATCTTGGGGAAGCGGCCGACGGGAGGGTTGAAGCGGTTGTCGGTGTTGTCGTCGTTGCACTGGCTTACCTCGCCGAGCAGCACCGCGCCCGTGCCGGGCTCAACGGAGAAATCGTGGTACAGGTACTGCTGCACATGGATGCTCTCGCCCGGCGGGAGACGGATCTGCGTACCGGCGGG
>OGRD01000514.1_pt1 | contig 19981 bp, 22 predicted proteins | sample 1553441 | NCBI WGS metagenome assembly OGRD01 (sample SAMEA2580106, study PRJEB22360) | human gut metagenome | biome: human gut; feature: human-associated habitat; material: faeces | place: Denmark | collected 2008/2010
AAAAGCGTCCTCCTTGCATTGAACTGAATTGTCCAATGTTTGGGGAACGCTTCAATTAAGGATGCTATTTGACAACGATATCCAAGAATTCACTGTAATTAATGTATCTTACGGATTCGTTCAAATTAAATTTGGTGGAGTCGCGGGGAATCGAACCCCGGTCCGAAGAAAGTCCCCACACAGCATCTACAGTTTAGGCAGATTCGTTAACCCAAATCCGCCGAACCTGCCAAGGGCGAATAAGGGGTGGCAGTTAATTTTCGTCCAACTTCCCCTGCCAAGAAGCCAGCTTATCGCCTTATCTTGCGCCTATCCCATGCCAAGGCGTGAACGCATGGGTAGACGTGCTCGTCCGCGATACGCGGAACCCTATGTCGGGTGCTTAATTAAGCAAGAGCAACGGACGCGCAACGGTTGTTGAGCATCCAGGGTTTGACAGTTTTGTCAGTTATTGTTTTTTGGTATTAAGGTTTACCAGACCACTGCATCCGTGCGTTGACGGTTTCCCCGTCAAAACCAGTACGGCCCCAGAACAATTTGCCTTTTCGTGTGTTAAAGGCTAGGTAACTATAGGGGCAAAAATCAAAATATCCAAGGGGCAATTCAATTTTTTGTGACTTTTTTCTTACTCTTGCCCTTTAAAAAGATGGCAAAACCAAGCAAGGAAGCAACTAAAAGCAGCAAAACGGCCAACCATAGGTAAAATCCATATCCAAATCGCAAGCTGGAAACGGGAACGGAGGGATTGATCCAAAAAATAAATAAAGGGGATAACGCGATTCCTATTATTCCTAATCCCAGCAGGCAAATAGAAAGAGTTATGATTTTCCAATTCCCATAGCTAAGCAAAGAACAAATCGCACCTAAAACAAGGAACTGAATGGTAAAAAACAAAGGAAGATTGGAACGAAAATAAAAGGAGGATTCCAGGCCGTTCGAATCAAAAAGGAACGACCCCCCTAGCAGAATTCGCAGAAAAGGAAAGGGAATTTGACTTTGAAATTCGTCGCACGTTACCCAAAAAGGAAGCAAGAAAAATAAAAAGGATAAAAGAACAGCCAACCCCGTGAAAAAGGGAAACCATTTGATGAAGAATAAAGCAAAACAGCGTTTTTTCATCCTTTGTATTATCCCCGAACTCCATGGATATCGGAACCTTTTTATTCCCAAAATCCCCTAACTCGTGTATCGTTTAGTTTGCTTAAGCAAAAGAGAGTGAAAAATGGCGAACAAAAAGAAAAAGAAAAACTCGAATAAAACCGTTGCGGCGAAAAAGGTTTCCAAGACCAAGAAAAAGATGTCCCCGGAAGCAAAAGAAAAAATAAAAACCAGCTTCCTTACTTTGGTCAACAACGATGCCTGCATCCGTGCTAGCCGCGAATACCATGGTTGGGGATGGAACGCTTTGGCCGTGACTTTGGCGGTCGCTAGCTGCGTTATCGCAGTCGTTCCCAGTCTCGTGGGTCGTTTGCAAGTCGATTATGGCAACAGCGTCCTTTCTTCCCCGAACTACAGCTATGACGATGGTTTGACCAACTTCACGAAAAAACTCGCGGAAGAAGGCATTGACCTCATCATCGATAACAACGGTCACCCCTCCTTCGGCTCCACCGAATCCGCTTGGATTGAAAAGATGGCCGCGAAAGGAAATGAAACCGACAAGCTTTATTTCTACAAAGACGTTTCTTCCTCCAAGGGACAAACGATGTTTGAAGTCTTCGTGAACCCGACCGTCTTCGTCACGACTGCCGCTCACGCCGAAGTCACCGACACCACCTTCTTCGCCGACATCGTGGAAGGAAAGAACCCGATCAACCACACGACCCGTTCGGACCGCATTGAAGGATCGGACGCCCCTTACGCCACGAGCTTCTTGGCATTCGGCCTCGACTCCATCATGATCGGTCGCTATAACGCCAGTGGAAAAGGCGAACGCCTTACTGGCGAAAACAAAGCCCTAGTCGGCACGAACTTCAAGAGCTTCGCCTTCAACAAAGATAACCAAATGCTTCAAAATAGCGAGCTCAAGGAAGCGGTGGTCGCCAATTACAAAAACGTCTTCCGCAGCATGACCCAAGCCCAAAAGGAAGCGGGTGCTTGGCAATATACCGGCATCATGTTCGGCGTTTACGTCGGACTCAACGTCCTCTTTGGCCTGTTGCTCTTCCTCCTCACCCGTGGCAAACGTAACCCCCTCCGTGTCTACACGTTCTGGGAAACGCAAAAGATGTCCTATTGGGCGAGTTTCGCTCCGGGCATCCTCTCCCTGTGCCTTGGCTTTGCCATGCAGTCGATGGCCATGATGTCCTTCATCTTCCTCTTCGGCATGCGTATCATGTGGATGTCGATGAAATCCATGCGCCCTGCGCAATAAGCCTTGCAAGCATCTTAAAAGGGCCTCGTCTTATGGCGGGGCCCTTTCTCGTTGTCTTTGTTAATCCCCGTAATCGGATCCGCGGGATTTGTCTTCCACGAAAATGCAAAGAGGGTCCGTGATGTCTTGAATTTCCCGATAGATAAATCCATCGCGGGTGATCCAGGGATTTTCGAAATCCGCGGTGAAGATGACCTTATGGTTCTTCTTAATCACGAGGTCAATCGCCTCCATGATGCGGTCAAAGTCTTCCGCACGTTTTTCTTTGAATCCGCGTAGACCGTCATAAAACCCAGGTTCGACGTAAAACGTGTTGCCATCCTCATCGTGATAGCAGTTCACCAAATGATTCCATGGGTCTTGGAAGGGTTGGTACTTGTTAAATTCTTCGTAAGTCATAAAATATCCGCCAAATAGTTTAGCATCCCTTGAGGGTTTACGGGTAAAAAGGTATCTTTTTAAAGAAAAATGGAATCGAAAATCAAAATTGTCTTTACCGATATTGATAACACCCTTTATAGCCATTTTAAGCATGAAGTCCCATTATCCGCGATTCACGCGATGGAAGACATGCAGAAAAAAGGGATTAAGGTTTTCCTTTGCTCTGGACGTAACTACTACTTAATCCGCAAATCGGGCATCTTGTCCGTGGTTCATCCCGACGGCATGGTCACGATGAATGGCAGCAACGCCATTATCGATGGCAACATCATTTATAAATATCCGATCCCTTCTAACGTCGTTGATAAGATGATCCTCTACGCCAAACGCCTCAAATTCGGCTTGACCTTAATCGAAGAAAGCGAAGGCCACATCAATATGATTGATGACCGTGTGATCTCCGCCCACGAAAAATACGGAACTCGTTTCCCACAGCCACGTCACTTCCCGGACCATTATGACCGCGTCGTCTATCAAATGATTGCTTTCTGCGACGCCTTTGACGAATCCTTGTTCCTCCCCCATCTAGAAAACTGCAAATCCGCGCGTTGGGATGAATATGCCGTCGATATCATGCTCAAAGATTCCGACAAATCCAAAGGAATTGAATCCGTTCTCGAATATTACGATTTAAAGCCAGAAAACATCCTTTGCCTGGGAGATGGCGAAAACGACGTGGAAATGCTTCGTTACGCAGGAATCGGAGTTGCCATGGGCAATGGAAGCCCCTTAGCCAAGCAAGCCGCCGATTACGTCACCGACGACATCGATGATGACGGGTGGGCCAAAGCTTGTCTCCACTTCGGCTTAATCCATCAAATCCGCAAATAAGAAGGGTCCGCCCTTCTTTTTTTGTTCATCCCCCGTATACTTTTCCATATGGAAAATAACCCCTTTACCCGAACCGAACGCCTTTTTGGAAAAGAAGCGATGGAACGCCTCGCCTCTTCTTGTGTTGCCATCTTTGGATTAGGAGGGGTGGGCGGCAATTGCTGCGAAGCCCTTGCCCGAAGCGGAGTCGGCCATTTCGTATTGGTCGATGACGACACCGTATCCCTTAGCAACATCAATCGTCAACTTATTGCCACCTTCGAAACCATCGGCATGAATAAAGTGGATGCCATGGAGCAAAGAATCCATTCGATCAATCCTCAAGCCATCATTGAAAAAAGAAAAGCGTTCTATCTGCCGGAGCACGGGAATGAATTCCCTTTTGAATCCTATGATTACTGCATCGATTGCATCGATACGGTCACGGCCAAAATCGATATCATCCTCCGTTGCCAGAAAGCAGGCACTCCCGTGATCTCTTCCATGGGCGCGGGAAATCGCCTGGACCCCAGCCAATTACGAATTGGGGACCTTTATTCCACTCACATGGATCCTCTAGCCAAAATCATGCGGAGAGAATTAAGGAAACGGGGCGTCAGCCATTTAAAAGTCGTTTATAGCGAGGAAAAGCCGACTCTCCCCCAGCAAGCGATATTAGAAGAGACCGCAAGCAACAAACCAAGAAGATCCATCCCAGGATCCACTTCTTTTGTGCCTCCTGTTGCAGGGATTCTATTAGCCGCGGAAGTCATCAAAGACTTAACGGGCATCACGCCGAATTCCGATAAGAAAGAAGCCGAAGCCAAATAGTCTCATTCATCTACTTGTGATAGGGCTCATGATGGGCGATGCGAAAAGCCCGATAGAGCTGTTCCAGCAACATGATTCGTGATAATTGATGGGGGAAGGTCATTTTCCCGAAACTGATAGAATCATTCGCCCGGGCTTTTAAGGCATCCGACAAACCTAACGATCCTCCTATTAAAAAAATTAACGAGGAACGCCCTTTAACAAAAGCATTTTCTAGGTAAGAAGAGAAAGAGATGGAGTCGAATTCCTTTTGGTTTAGGTCCATGGCAATCACATAATCGCCGGATTTAATCTTTTGAAGGACACGGGTTCCTTCTTTTTCTTTGATTTCCGCTTCTTCTTTGGGGCTTAAACCCTCTTTCGTGGCTAGGTCGGGGAATTCCTCCACGGTGACCTTCGCGTAAGCCTGGAGGCGCTTTAAATATTCTTCCGCGGCAGACCGCCAATAGGATTCCTTCAGGGAACCGATGCAATAGAGGGTGATTTTCATTCCCAATCGCCTCCAAGAACCATGTCCCATTGCTTGGTAGGAACAATTTGGATGGAATCGGGGTCAATATTCCGGGATTCCAGCAAACGACGGTAGGAAGAAACCGCAATGTCCGCCGTGTTGCATTCCTCGCTGATATGGCCTAAATACACCGCCTTGGTCCTTGGGCCAAGGACCTCGCTAAAATAGATCGCACTATCGACGTTGCTCAGATGGCCATGGTCGCTATGGATGCGGTCTTTCAGGCATTGGGGACGTCTGCTTTTATAAAGCATTTCCAAGTCATGATTCGATTCAAAAAGGTAGTAATCGCAATTTTGGAGAATCTTCAAAGCCTCATCATCCAAGTATCCAGTATCCGTGACATAGCCAAGTTTCTCATCGCCAACACGGATTAAATAATTCACGGGATTCGGAGCATCGTGATGGGCGGAAAAAGGAAAAATGCATAGACGTCCCACGTCAATTCCGCAATAAGGTTCAATGGTCTCAAATACCTCATCGGGATTCAAAGAGCATTGGGTGGCGTAGACGGCTGTTGTTTTGGGCATTAAAGAAACCGTGCCAATATGATCGGTATGATCGTGGGTAATGAAAAGGGCTTCGATGTCTTCCACCGATTTGCCAAGGATTTTAGTACCCTTCGCCAAAGTTTTGCGGGGCACACCCATATCGATTTGGATCAAGGATTCCCCATCCGTGATGAGGGTGGCATTTCCTTTCGATCCCGAAGCGACGAAAACAATGCGGATCATTCCGGCATATCCACTTCGCCCATCATAGCCGCCTGACGGGTTTGATATTCGTCGGAAGGTTCGCAGAAACGGGAATAGGCTTTTTGGAACAATAGGGTAATGGTTCCCGTTTGGCCGTTGCGGTTCTTGGCAATGATGATTTTTGTTTCCGACATATCACCATTGGCCTTCTTTTCTTCTGCCGTGGGTTGAGGAGTTTCCGGTTCCGGCTCTCTTCCGTTTTGCTTTTCGGCCTTCAATTGATATTTGGTTTTGATGGATTGACCAGTTGCCGTGTAGTAGTCAGGGCGATACATGAGCATCACGATATCAGCGTCCTGCTCAATGGCGCCCGATTCACGGAGGTTTGCAAGGTTAGGAACCTTATCGGGGTTATTATCAACGCTACGGTTAAGCTGCGATAAGCAGATAACCGGTAACTTCAATTGACGAGCCAACGTCTTCAAGGCTCCCGAGATATAGGATACCTCTTGTTGACGGGCGCTCATATCGAGCTTATCGGAATAGGTGATACGGCCCAAATAATCGATGACGATTAAGCCCAAATCCGGGTGAGTGGCTTTTAATTTCGTGGCTTTGGCGACCAAATCGCCCAGTTTGGAGTTTGGGGTGTCGTCAAAGAAAAGCTCCGTTTGAGAGATTTCTTCGATAGCAGAGGCCACTTTCACGCGGTCTTTACCGTAGAGTTTTCCCGTTTGGATATCGTTATTGGAGACGCAAGAGCGCGATGCGATCAAACGTTCCATGACTTTGTCGGCGCCCATTTCGAGAGAGAAGAATCCGACGGGCACTTTCCCGCGAATCGCCGCTTCATAGGCAAGGTTCATACCAAAAGCCGTTTTGCCAACGGAAGGACGGGCGGCAAGGATGATTAAATCGCCTTTTTGCCATCCATGGGTCATCGCATCGAGGCAGTTATAACCCGAAGTTAAACCCGTTAAGCCTTTGTTATCGCTTTTGGATTTCTTTTCGATGTCCTCTCGAACCGCCAAGGCAACTTCGCGAGCGCTCTTCATGCCCTGAACGGAACGCTTTTGGGCAATGCGAGTGATTTCATCGTTGGACTGGAGGATGAAGTCGCCGATATTGGAAACACCCTTGGAATATTGTTCTTGAATGCGGTTGGTCGCTAATAGCAATTGGCGAAGGACGCTTTGCTCATGAACCATATCAATATAGGTATCGATGTATTCCGGGGAAATAACCGTGTTGAGTAATTGGAAAAGATAAGGGGTTCCGCCTGCTTGCTGATCCAATTTGGAATTAATGAGCTGGTCATTTAAAGTCTGGACATCCAAAGGAAGATGGTGGGCGTGGAGTTCCTGCATGGCCGTGAAAATAATCCGGTTACGAGGATCGGCATCGCTAAAATCATCCGGTTGAAGGGAATCCAAACCAATTTCCGCCGCACTCGGGGAAATCAGCATCGAACCCAAAACGGAACGTTCCGCTTCTAAGTTACTTGGCAAAGCGATTGTCGCCATTATTTCTTCTCCGAAATGTGGACGTTGACAGTACCAATAACTTCGCCTTCTGCTCCTTTATAGAGTTCAATGCGAAGACGGGTGTAGCCAAGACCATTGGCAGGATATTTATCGATGAATTTTCGTTTATCGAGTTTGATGCCCCATTGTTTTTCCATTCCCTCGCAGATTTCTTTGGGGGAGATGGAGCCAAAAGCACGGCCATCGCTGCCGGTTTTTAATGTAAATTCGACATTGATATGCTCCAAACGGGTTTTGACTTCTTCCGCCGCTTTTTTGAGTTCTTTTTGGCGTTCCGCCTCCTGGGCATTGTCACGCTTTAACTCTTGCTGAGTGGCATTCGTGGAAAGTTTAGCAAGCCCCCGCGGAATCAAATAATTGAGACCGTATCCATCACTCACCGTTACGGTCTCGCCTTTTTTTCCAATTTTCTTCACATCTTGAGTCAAAATAACTTTCATTATCGTAATCCTCCTAAATCCGTTTTGGCTTCATCGAGATAAGTCGCCAAAGCGTCTAATAATTTGTTTTCTACTACAGCAACCGTCGATCCCGGGAAAGAGGCCGCCGCCATGCCGAAGTGTCCGCCGCCACCAAGTTTTTCCATCAACAGTTGGACGTTGATGGAACCATCGCTACGTGCGGAAATCGCAATCTCGTTTTGCTTGATTCGCCCAATGACGAAGCTTGCATTCACGCCTTTAAGTTCGCGGATTTGGTTCGCAACTTTGGCCAAGGCGCTCTTTTCGATGATATCGGAATCATCGGAGACGCAATAGGCAACTCCCGTATAGGGGCTGCGCATCGTCGAAGCGATTTTGGTCACTAAGTTGTATTCTTCGACTTCATCTTTCAAGAAATCGTCTGCTTTTGCATTATCCGCGCCGAATTCCTTCAAGATCTCGCAGGCTTCGAAGGAACGAACCCCAGTAGCCTTGGATTTGAAGAAGGAAGTATCGAGGAAGATGCCCGAAAGCATAATCGTCGCGTATTCGGCAGGAATTTCAATACGCGGGTTCGCCGAAGAATATTTAACAAATTCGGCGATGATTTCACTCGTGCTGCCCGCCGAGGGATCGATATAAGAAAGAACCGGTTTTTCGATGAAGGCTTCGCCACGACGGTGATGGTCGATAACAATCGTCTTGCTCGATTTTTCCAAAGCCTTATCCCCCATAACTAGGGCGGGAACCGAGACGTCAACCACCACGAATAGGGTAGAGGGGCGGATCGATTCTTCTGCCTCTTTTGGAGAAATCGTCATGCGGTCCAAACGCGCTTTATCAAACGTCGACTGGAAGGCAAGACGCGTTTTCTTTTCGGTAAGGCGGGGATCGAAAATGATTTTATAAGGTTTCTTGTAATGCTCGCAGATTGCAGCAACGCCCAAGCAAGCACCCAAAGCATCCATGTCCATGTCTTTATGACCCGAGATATAGATGTTGCTCGCATCTTTTGCTAACCCAATTAGGGAGTTAGCGATAGAACGGAACTGGACGCGGCCCGTATTTTCCACCGCGGCCGTCTTGCCACCATAATACTTGAGTTCTTCTCCATAATGACTGACAACCGCCTGGTCTCCGCCACGCGAATTGGCGATATCAATCGCATTCGAAGCCATTTCGGAGAGTTTGGTAATGTCGTCGAAACGATGGGCGAATCCAATCGAAAGGGTGGGGATAACCTGTTGGCCTTTTCCTAGCATTCTGACGTTACTTAAAACCGTGAAACCATCTTGTTCCATGCGGTCCAAAGAGGTGAAATTGCAAACGGCAAAATAAGAATCATTACGGATGCGACGAACCAAAACGCCCATCGTTTTCGCATAATCAAAAATGGCCGCGCGAACTTTGGTGATCAAGTCATTGCTATCGTCTTCGATTTTGCCGGCAACATCGGAATAGTTATCAATCATGATGATGCCGACGCAGGTGGCCTGTTGACGGTTATATTCGCTGACCTGCTCATAGTCGGTAGAATCTTTGAAGATATATAAACGTGCTTCTGGCAAATACTTTACGGAATAATCTCTACCATTGGCTTCGATTTTTTCGCTCATGTCTACCGGCGCATTCTTCAGTTCGGCAAGTTTTGGCTGCCATTCCAAAATATTGGCATCCAGCAAATCGATTTGACGTTCCTTGAACAAATTATTCGTCCAAAGAACAAGGTCGTTCTCATCGGTGACAACCAACCCGATTTGGCCGAAGTTATAAGCTTCTTGGACGTCGCTGCCGATAATGGAAGAAGCATCCAAATCGCTCTTGCGGCGGATGTGGCTCAGTTTCACTTCCGTTACCCAAACCACGAAGAAATCGATGACGAAAATGCCAACGGTAATGAAAATCCAATATTCCGGCTTCACCATTTCGTGAAAGCCTTTGGGAAAATCGAAGAAATAAAACAAAGCCACCACGGCGATAGCCACGGCTTCGAACAGGAAAATACCCGCGGTCCACAATGTCATTTTATGCAAAGCATAAGACATGGAGAGGGAATGGTTGTTTTTGCGTTTCGATTTGCTTGCCATAGGTATTAAAAATTATAGGCATTCCAAGCAAACGCGGAAAGCCTTCTTTCAATTCGATATTCCGCTATTCGCCTTTTTGCTCGGATTCGCCCGTCTCTTCTTCTTTTGCCGACGTTTTTTCTTTGTCCTTCAAGGAAAGGATATAGAAGCATACGGCAATCGTGATGGCGACAAGGGCAATCGTGACGATGATGCCAATCACAGAGCTGTTCGCAAGGAAGAGTTTCATGAACTCAAGTATAGGACAAAGAGAGTTAAAGGGAAGAGGGGCACTCAAAATAGGAACAAATCTCCTTTGTTTTATGTCTTACTTATGCCTGTTGCTATTCCTTCAGGCAATTAATGGGAACAACATGGATGCCATCTTCGTTTTTATAGCACATGCCATGGCTTGTTAAAATCATTTTGAACGCTGGCTTCTTCAATCCGCTTTTTTCCACTTTGTTTTCAAAAGCCTTTAAGGATTTGAACCCTTCTTGAAGGTTGCTTTCACTAGCTATTTTAATTTCCACCGCACCGTATTCGCCATTAGGCAATTTGACAATGGCGTCCACTTCTTGGCCGGAACTATCTCGGTAGTGTCTTAGTTCCGCACCGATGGATTCTGCGTAAACAGATAAATCTCTTACGGCAAAGTCTTCAAAGAAAAAACCAAAAGATTTTAAATCAGCCAATAAATCGGCAGGTTGAATGCCTAGGCAAGAGGTAGCGATAGAGGTATCGACAAAGTGGTGAGTCGGTGCGGTCCTAACGGCGACGCTAGTTCTTAAATTCAAGTTCCAAGCAGGCATATCGAAGGTGATAAACAGATTTTCCAACGTTTTCTTGTAGGACAAAAACGTTCCCTCATCCAATTTGCTTCGCTCACCAGAAGCAATAATATCCGAAATCATGCTCGTATTTTTGGCTTGAGTAGAAATATTTCTAGCTAACGTTTTTAGAACCAAGTTTAAAAGATCGGGGTCTTTGTTTTTTAGGAATTCTGCGAACTCATCGCTTTCCTCTTCGATGGTAAAAAGTCCGTTAAAATAGTTTTGAGTAACGGCAAGCGCATATTCTTTTTTCGCTTTGATGGCGATAGGCCATCCTCCACGGCAAAGATAAAAAGCGATGTCATGGATGGTAACGGGGTTTTGATTTTCGTAAACCGGGTCGAAAGAATAATTGGGGTCAAACATCCCCTTTAATGAAACACGGCCTAAAGATTCGTGCGATTCTGATAAAGAAAAAGGCTTAAGCATCATCGTTGTAATTCTTCCCGCGGCGGAATTTTGAATTTTAGAAGGAAGGACAGGGGTAGTGCTGCCAGTCAAAATATATTTCCCAAACTGATAATCGTTATCGAGATCGTCTTTGATGACATTCCATATTTCCGGGGCTTTTTGCCATTCATCAACAAGATGGGGATTCTCTCCAAGCAACGCCGAACGAGGATCTAAACGGGCCAATTCGATGGCATTCGTCGTCTTTAACGCGGTAACCGAGCGAGCAAATTCTTCGCACATCGTGGATTTGCCACAAAACTTCGGCCCCGTCACCAAAACGCATCCAGACGAATTTAACTTGGTTACTAATGTTTTTTCCGCAAGACGCGGAATGTAATTTTTAACTTTTGCCATCGTATCTCCTTTTCATCATCCTAATATAATTATGGATTAACAACAAGCCATTTTCGGTGTTTTGAAAGGTTTTGATTCGGTGTTTTGAAAGAATTCCATTCGGTGTTTTGAAAACTTTTTTCTCAAAAACAATTGAATTTCATAGGTTTTTTAGAAAAATGACGAAATTCAGATCAAGAAAAAAGAGGCCACCTCAAGGATGGTCTCTATTTCAGGGTATTTGAAGTTACTTCAACTTCTTTTCGGTTGCTTCGAACAAGCCATTGATATAGGCGCAGCCCAAAGCGCGATCGAAGAGTCCATAACCCGGCTTTCCCTCTTCGCCGAAGATGTTGCGGCCATGGTCGGGACGAACGTATCCGTCGAATCCGTTGCGGACCAACGCTTCGACGATACCAGCCATATCGAGGCTGCCGTCTTTGCTCCAATGTCCCACTTCGCAGAAGGAATCATGGTCGTCCGTCCATTTGACGTTACGTAAATGAACGAAATGAACGCGGCCTTGCTTCGTGTATTTTTCCGCCATATGGATCAAATCGTTATGACGTCCCGCACCAAAGGAACCGGTGCAAAGGGTTAAGCCGTTATTCGTCGAAGGAACCGCGGCGAACATCTTATCCAAATCTTCTTCGCAGGAAACGATACGCGGCAATCCAAACACATCCCAAGGGGGGTCATCCGGGTGAATGGCCATCTTCACGCCAACTTCATCGCAGACGGGAATGACTTTGGAAAGGAAATAAACAAGATTTTGGAAGAGGTCTTCATGGGTCAACGTCGAATAGGCTTCGAGCAATCCTTGAAGTTCTTCTTGGCTATAGGATTCATCCCATCCTGGAAGATGGAGATGATGGGGATCCACTTTCTTGAAATCCTCATAGGAATAAGAAAGGGAATTCGAGCCATCTGCGTTTTGGTGGTGCATATCCGTGCGGAGCCAGTCGAAGACCGGCATGAAGTTGTAGCAAACCACTTTGACTCCGGCTTCGGCGACGCGGCGAACGTTTTCGATGTAATTTTCGATATAACGATCGCGGGTCGGGCGTCCGAGTTTGATGTCTTCGTGGACTGGAATCGATTCGATGACTTCCATCTCTAATCCCGCAGATTCGGAAATCTTTTTGAGTTTGGCGAGGTCTTCTTTCGGCCAGACTTCTCCAACGGGGACGTCATATACCGCGGTGACCACCCCGCTCATGTTCGGGATTTCGCGGATATACTGCAATGGGATGCTGTCTTTTTCGCCGTACCAACGGAAGGTGAGTTTCATGGGCTTCCTCCTTAATTCAATGAACACGCCGCATCATAAGCGGATTTGATCGCGTTTTCAATCGTGCAGGGCTTGCCTTCGAGGCAATCGCCGATCATGACCACGTGGGCATCCATTCCTTCAAAGCATCTTTGCTCAAGGCCGAAGAATGATCGACGAAATTCTCAAAATCTTCTAGTCCATCGGGGGGCATAACCATAATGTTCTTTTACAAAGAGCGAATGATCTTTAAGTCCTGGAAGCGGTTGATGCCCCTGGTCAAAGAATAGAGGTTCAACCGATTCCATTCGCTTAGAATTTCTTCGCGATGAGGGGGAAGAGGGAAGGCGTCGAAGAGGCACGGATCGAAGGAGCGATGATGCTTCACGGTCATCGTGTCCCGTCCGAATCGATGCAGAGGAGGAAATCGTGGGAGCGAGTTCCAGGAAGCATCATCACACTCCGCTATAGGACGAGAATCCGCCGTCGATGGGGGCGCAAATGCCCGTGATGAAGCTCGCGGCTTCCGGGCTAAGAAGGAAGAGGGTCGCACCGACGAGTTCCTCCACTTCACCAAACCGTCCCATCGGAGTCGCGTCCAAGATTTTGTGGGTACGGGCCGTGGGGGTGCCATCTTCGTTCCAAAGCAATTTGGCATTTTGGGTCGTGGAGAAGAATCCCGGGGCGATCGCGTTGACGCGGATACCAAGATGAGAGAAATGAACGGCAAGCCACTGGGTGAAATTCTTCACCGCGGATTTGGCTCCGCTATAGGCCGGGATTTTGGTGAGCGGCGTATAGGCGTTCATGCTGGCGATATTAAGGATGGAGCAACCTTTTCTTCCCACCATGTCTTTGGCAAAGACTTGGGAGGGGAGGAGGGTTCCGATGAAATTCAAATTGAAGACGAATTCTATGCCTTTCTCGTCCAAATCGAAGAAGGTCTTCATCTCTTTTTGGTCATCGTCGAGTTCGGCGAATTCATTATCCGTGGTCGCGCGGGGGTTGTTTCCACCGGCACCATTAACAAGAATGTCGCAAGGTCCGAAGTCCGCTAAAACCTTTTGATGAGCTTCTTCTAGCGCTTCCTTGCTCAAAACATTAGCGGCATATCCTTTGGCGACGAATCCTTCCGCCACGATTTTGGCAGCGGCTCGATCAGCGGCTTCTTGGTTGAGGTCAAGAAGGGCGACTTTGGCACCGCATTGGGCAATCGCTTCCGCAAGGCTGGAGCAGATGACTCCGCCGGCGCCGGTTACGACGACGACTTTGTCTTTTAAATTGATTTCAAATGGCAATTTCATATTTTGCCTCCTTTTTTAGAAAGTGGTGTTGGGCGTTCTGCAGAACGCGTCGACGGGAGAAATACCTTCAAAATTTCCCCTACCTAATAGTTTATCGATGAAGACGTCCATCGTCACAACATTCTTGTCATAGACGTTGATGTAATTTTTTACCTGCGGGACATCGAAGAGATGGAACGGCGGACAGAAGGAAACGAAGAGCACGGGCAATTCGAACACATACCAAGGCACGTCCGCGGTTCCTTTGAATAATTTCCAAGAAATGCGCTGCACCGTGTTATGGGAATCGAAATGGGCTAATTGGATGACGAGATCATAATGATCGGTCAAATCATGGATTGGGGTCTTGTTGTTATAGATATTCCCCACCAAACGGAAGACTTCCATCGGGGGCAATTTCTTGGCCTTGTCCATCAAGGATTCGAAGATCGTTGAAATCGAATTCAAAACTGCTTAAAACCCCATTTAGCAAAAAGGTTGCAGGACCCCCTGCAGCCTTTTGTTCCCTAAACAAGTCTTTATTGGCCGATTTCGGTTAGCCACGCATCCAAAGCGGCTTTTCCTTCCTCATTTACCTTGAAGCACCACTTGAAAGATGGAAGGGTTTTCATTTTTCGAGTTAAAGCGAAGTCCGTGATGTTTTTGGGGCCTTCTCCACTCCAGCCATAATCGCCAAACGCGGCGAATCCCTTATTCGTGAAGAAAGGAATGGGCCTGCTCAAAAGCAAATCATAGAACATGGAGATCGCGTCTCCTGCAATCGTTGGGGTGCCAAATAGAGCCAAACCCGAGGTGCGGATCGCTTCTAAAATATCCGCTTTGGAGGAAGCGTAATTCAGCGCATCGATTGCGAAGAACGATACGGTCTTGCCTCTTTTTTCCAATTGGGCCTTCAAATACTCCGCCATTTCCGCGGTGTATCCATAGCAGGAGGTATAAACCAAAGTGATGTGATTGGCATCTAAAACAGGGAGCCATTTCTTGGCTTCTTCTTCGAAGGCGTCGATCACTTTATCCGTGTCTTTATCGACGACGGGGCCATGCCCGGTAAGGATGAGATCTAATGGCAAAGCGCGGACTTTAGCCACGGCTTGAAGGGCAAAAGAAGCAAACGGGGCCATGATACATTCAAAATAATAATCAAAGGATTCCCGGTATTCCTTATAATCCTTCACCTTAGAATAAAGGATTTCATCAAAGGCATAATGGGTTCCGAAGGCATCGCAGCTGACCAAGGCTTTTTCTTCGACAATATAGGTGAATAAAACATCCGGCCAGTGGAGAAATAAACCCGAAAGAAAGCGGAGGGTATATTGCCCAACCTTTAATTCTTTTCCCGGAGCCATCACCAAGCTCTTGAACGGGAAACGGAGGATATTCTTCAAATTATTGATTCCGGCAGGGGAGGCAATAACCGTGATGTCCGGGCTCTTTTTCAAAAGGGCTTCGATCGCTCCACTATGGTCGGGCTCGGTATGTGCGACCACCAAATATTTGATGTCGCTTAATGACGTTAACGACGAGATGTGTTCGATGTATTCATCGGCAAAGCCCGCTTTGCTGCCTTCAAACAAAACAACCCCCTCCGTTGTTTTTAATAAATAGGAGTTATATGAGGTGCCGTAAGGAAGCGGCATGAGGCTGTCGAATACCTTGAGACCGTGATCGATGCAGCCAACGTAATATAGATTCTCTTTTAGTTTTAAAGATTCCATAAATAAAACCTCCACTTCTATTTTAACAGGTGTGGGGAAAGACGGATAAAGGAACGCTTGTCCATCGCCTCCCATTAGGGGTTGTAGCCTAAAAGTGTAGTCATCAGTGTAGCGAGCAGTGTAGTCCTTGTTCTCTACAATTCGTGTCCTGCGTCAAAGAGCGAAGCGTTTAACGACATTAGAAATACGTTGCTATCCAGTTTTCGTTGACAAATGCCTCACCCATTTATAAGTGTCAAGAAGTTGATAGTTAGGGGCAAAAATCTCTCTTTAAATATCAGAATGTTAGCACTTATAAATTCATGTTTTGACGAATATTTAGGCGTGCACCCCACCCAAAATTGCAGCATTCGTTAATACTTTTTTGCATTTTTGAATGATGGCTTTCGCCTCATCCATATTTAACCGATTGTTTTTTGCCACGAGGAGCATGTCTTGATCCGTAATCCCCTTGCCTTTGCCATTAACCGATGTAGTGTGTTCCCCAAAATAGGTCCGCCCGGGTGTAATGTCATAAGCGGGGGACAAACGATACACTTTATTTGTGGCATCGAACAAAAACGAAAAATTCTTCGCATGATCGTCTTGGTTATCAATGAGAACATTAAAAACCATTCTTCGATACATCTCCATGACCTCTTCATCATCTTCGGTTAAGATTCTAGTCAGCTTAATCAAGTCGTTATAATCCAATGCAGGGGCACGAAAATCACATTCCAACAATGCGGCGACGCTGATCATATGGACCTTATCATTCTGATGACGGTCAAACCTTTTGATTAGAAAATACTTTCCGCCTTTTTCCGATGTGACTAATTCGATATCTGGAATACGGATTCCGCACGATTTGGCGAGGGACATGTATCGGAATTCAAGATCGACGATGTCTTTTGGATCAAAACGGGAGGAAAATTTAACAATCCAGTCTTCGCCTTTATAACGAATCAAGGATTTTGGTCTAGCTCCACCACTGGATCCACCCAATGAATAAAGCGTTCCAATGTCTTGTACTTCCTTCGAATCCAACAAAGCATTGCATTCTTCTTGGATAAGATCGAAATCAATGATGTCCGGCTTGGTAGCTTGGCTAAAATCAGGCACATATTCAAGCAAGCCCATCCCGGATGACCCTACATAAGCCAATCGGTCGAGGGGGGACAGAGAACGTATATCAATCTTCTTTTGCCTCAAAAAACGTTCTAACAGCAATTCACCATAACTGTCAGGAAGAGAATCTGCAAACACTCCAAAAAGGCCTCTAAAATAAGGGGAGGACGACACAAATAATTGTCTAGATAATGGGAGTTTAAATGGGTTAAGAGAAAATCCGTTTTGTACCCATTCGTCACTATATTGAAAAGCGATTCGGTGATCTTTGGTTAAAGCCAACGTGCCGACCAATGTTTTATTTGCCAATACGTCAATCTTCTTGATCATGCAAAATCTCCTCGATGGACGTATATTCTTTGCGAACTTCAAATAAGCGATCTAAGTCTTCGTAAAGTCGAAGGCTCATTGCAATTTTGATGAAAGAGGCAAAAGAGATATCCCCCGTATTTTCAAATTTCCTTATCGTGGCATATGGGACACCAGAAAGAACGGAAAGCCGCTTTTGGGATATTTTCCTGTTTTTTCGAATCGCAACGAGGCGTTTTGCGATTTCCATTTGTTGTTCGTAATAAGTTTTAAAAAGTAATGCTTGTTCTTCCATTGCTACTATGATAGCACTTTTTAATCATTCTTTCAATTTTTTGCTACTATAATAGCAATTTAATAACAAAGATTTTAATAAATGATTCCTTGTTTGTTCGTTGGAGGAACAGCAATATCAATGTCGGTAGAACTGAAGTCAAAAACGCACTTTCCGACGTTAAAGGAAATGTGCAGCACATCATTCGCTTCAGAATAATGGAATTCATCCGTCCTATCGGCCATTCGGTCTTCGATTTCCGTATTGGTCGAATTCATTGTTAATCCATAGACCGTAATTTCAGGATCCGTAATATGAATGCGAGTAACCGCCCATTCATCTTTGGTGTCAGGATAGCCGGACAACAAATAAGTAACGTGAACAGCGGGGATTGCGTTTCAAAAGTGTAGGTGGCAATAAAAAAGGGAAGTTCCATAATTGAATCGTCAAAAATACAAGGAGGAACTTCCGTGAAGATTCTATCACAATCCACCGACGGAGTGGATATATTAGTGGGCGCCATTTTGGGCGAGTGCCCGAACGCGGCCGCGAGGAAATTGGAGGAGCTGGACGCGAAGCTCTTCTGCGAGCTGGCGAACGAGACCTGGTGCGGGAAAAGGCGGTTCGTCACGGTCAAAAGGGATTGGAGGACGATCCTCACGCTGGCCGGCGCCGTGACCTTCCGGCGGAGGTACTACCTGGACAGATCGACGGGGAGGTACACGCATCCGCTGGACGCGGCGATGGGGCTTTGCCGCTATTCCAGGGCGTCGGCGGACGTCAGGCTGAAGATACTCGACATGGCCGGCGAATGCCCCTATCGCTACGTGGGCGCCAACGCCGTCCCCGGGCAGGCTCTGTCGAAGTCGACGGTCTGCAGGATCATCCGCGACACCGCCGTGACCGCCTCGATGGGCAAAATGGGCCCCGGGAAGGGCGCCGTCCACGTCCAAATCGACGAGAAATACATCTCGATGATCGGGAAAAATCACAAATCCAGGTACATAACGGCGACGATATACGCGGGGAAGAAAGCGGCCGGCGGAAGGAACGCCCTGACGAACAGGACGCTCATCTCGGGCGTCGAGGTCGCCGACGTCGCCGCGAAGATAAACGCCGCCCTGTCCGAGGCTTACGGCCTAAGCGCCGACTCCTCCGTCTACCTCTCCGGCGACTTGGCGGGCTACATACAGAGCTTCCCCGAGCGGCTGATGTGCAAGGCGACCTACGTCCCCGACAAATGGCACGTTTGCCGATTCCTCTCCTCCAAAGGGAGCCCCGTCAAGGCCGAGGATGTGCTGAAAAAGCTGGAATCCATCGACGAAACCGGCGACATGGCCGGGCTTTCGGAGGACGCCGCCAAAGTCTACAGGCTTTGGAAGGGCAACCCCAAGATCTTCGATCCGTGGGCGAGGGACGATTACCTCGGCTGCTGCCAGGAGGCCATGAACTCCCACTACTACGCCCCGCGGTTCGGCAAATACGCCAACAGATTCAAAAAGGTGACCGTCGCGATGCTCTCGATGGTCCGCGAGGCCAGGGACAACGGCTGGGAACTGAAGATATCGTCCAAGTCACTGCGTGAGGAGGGAACCTCCCTCCTCGCCACCCTGGGACGGCCCTACGAAGACGTCGTGAAATACGACATCGACACGAGGGAGATGGACTACGCGACGAGGAAAATGTTTGCAAGGATCGAATATCCGGATATATGCTTATCGGGACTTCGGTGACGGAACGCCCTCACCTACAAAATTGGAACGCTAACGATATACCAGCAAATGTTGGATGCGAAATGCCCAAATGGTGGGAGTTTTTAGAAAAGCGACTCCGACAATCCGCTCTTCTCCGTTCCGCAGACCCTCGCGAACAAGTATTCGACGGTGGCTTTCAAGCCATGCTTTCTGACGTGCGACCAGCGGTACATGAAAAATTCGCGTAGGCCTCCATTTTCGAGAATTTGATCCCCGCGTGGGACTCGAATGCGTGCCTAAGGTAGCTACAGCAATTGCTCATGAGCTTCATTTTGGCCTCGTATTCTTTGTCGCCCGGAACAAATTTGCACCAATCGTCTTCCAGGCCGAGCTCCTTGACCAGCAGGTTGTGCTAAAGCGCGCCGTCGTGCGTCAATTTCGACCCCTTTGCGATCCGATCCCCCAAGGCGGAGAGCACCATGTCGCGGGTCAGCGTCCTCAATTTTTTCGCGTAGAGTTTGCAGAATCCGTTGCCGACGGAATCGAAGGCGACCTCCAAATAGGCGTCTTTGGCAATCCTGCCCTTGTAGGTCCTGCAGGCGGCGACGCCATCGGCCCGCGCCGGGGCGAAACGCATCTTATCGATCCAAACGTGCCCGGAAAGCTTTGATTCCATCGCCCATTTTTGGCTTGCGTCGAGGCATCGGTCCACCCAAAACTGGGCGGTTTTGACGTTGACTCCGGCGATTTCGGCGACGGCCCAATTCGGGCAGTCCAGCACTATCGGCGCCAATATCTCCCTTATCTTCTTCGGTGGCAGCTTCGACGACGAAAAAACCGTCCACGCGGGACGGTCTTGTTGATTTGCTGTTTCGTGTTTCGGGGAGAACGGTCTTCGTATGAACGAGGAGAATCGCCCTCGTCCTGACACAATTCGGAAAGCGTGGAAACCATCATGCCCGACGAGCTGAGGCCATCCGAAAATTTGGCTTTCA
>OGRD01000518.1_pt1 | contig 19853 bp, 12 predicted proteins | sample 1553441 | NCBI WGS metagenome assembly OGRD01 (sample SAMEA2580106, study PRJEB22360) | human gut metagenome | biome: human gut; feature: human-associated habitat; material: faeces | place: Denmark | collected 2008/2010
CCAGCCGGGAGAACCGACGACCGGGCGAGGAATACGGCAGCGCTAAATGGGGCAGTCCCAAGGAACTGAACCGGAAGTATATGGATCACCAGCGTAAGGAGGCCAACATTATTTTGACCCAGCACGTCCGACTTGGCATGGACGGCTACATCACCCAGCGCAACATGAATGTTCTGGTAGTGGGCGGCTCAGGCTCCGGCAAGACCCGGTTTTTCTGCAAGCCCAATATTTACAGCGCGAATTGCTCCTATCTTATCACAGATCCCAAGGGCGAGCTGCTGCGCGCGGCAGGCGCTTTGTTGGCAGCGCAGGGCTATGAAGTCCGGGGGTTCAACCTGATCGACCCCAGCCAGTCTGACGGATACAACCCCTTTTCGTACATTCACAGTGAAAAGGATGTGCTGACCCTCATTGATAACCTCATCAAAAATACCACACCCCGCAACGCTTCCAGCAACGACCCCTTCTGGGAGAAGGCGGAGATCGCGCTGGACTCAGCCCTTATGCTCTACCTCGTCAGCGAAGCGCCCCCGGAGGAACAGAATTTTGAAATGCTGATCTACATGATGAACTTTGCCGAGGTGCGGGAGGAGGACGATCAATACCGCAGCCCGCTGGATATGCTCTTTCGGGCATTGGAGGAGGAACAACCCAACCATGTGGCGGTGAAGCAATATAAGGCTTTCAAACAGGCGGCGGGCAAGACCGCGAAATCCATTTTGGTAAGCGCCGCCGTGCGGCTGGCCACCTTCAATATCCCGCAGTATGCCAGAATGACAATGGTGGATGAGATGGACTTTGGCAGCCTGGGTGAGAAGAAAAAAGCCATCTTCTGCGTGATCCCTGTTGATGACAGCAGCATGAACTACCTTGTGGGAATGCTTTATACCCAATGCTTTCAGGCACTTTACCGCAGGGCGGACGAGAAACACAACGGGCGTCTGCCTGTGCCGGTGCGTGTCATTCAGGACGAATGGGCGAATGTGGCCCAGCCGGAGAGCTATCCGAAGATCCTTGCCACCTGCCGCAGCTACAATATCGGGCTGAACATCATCGTGCAGAACATTCAGCAGATCAAGGCACTGTATGAAAAGGAATGGGAGAGCATCATCGGCAACTGCGATACGCTGCTGTTCCTCGGCGGCGGCAACGAGCCGACTTCGTTGGAATTTATCGTGAAGCTGCTGGGCAAGGAGACCATCGCCACCCGCACACGGGGACAGACAAAGGGGCACAGCGGCTCCAGCTCTACCAACTTCCAGCAGACGGGCCGCGACCTGATGACCATTGACGAAGTGCGGAAACTGGACACCCATAAAGCAATCTTGTTTATCCGCGGGGAAGACCCCGTGCTGGATAAAAAGTACAACATCAAGCGACACCCCAACATTAAGCTGACGACAGACGGTAAGGCAAAGCCTTATATCCATAAGTCGCAGGGCGCGCCGGATTATGCGCTGCCCGATCTGCCCTATGCGTTCCGGTCTTTGGACGATTACGAATTTATTGACATGGAGGATACAGAACATGAATCTGAACAAGAAGAATCTTTGGAAACCGACGGAGCCGAATAAGGTGAAGCGGCGTTATTGGACGGCGGCTGGGGCTGCTGCCCTCTGCCTTTGCTGCGTTACGCCCGCGATGGCGGGGGGCGGCGATCCACTGGATATTGTAAATAACCTTTCCGATTTTATTTTCAGCATCATCAAGGCGCTGGGCGTTATTATTCTCGGCTGGGGCATCGTGCAGGTGGGTATGTCGATCCAGTCCCACGATGCCAGCCAGAGAACGCAGGGCTTCCTCTGCCTATTTGGTGGCTTAATGATCGCCTTTGCAAAGGAAATTCTGACCGCCATCGGCGCGATCTGATAGAAAAACCGCGCCCTCTGTCTATGGAAAACAGAGGGTGCGGTTCCGTTCGTTATGTGGTAACTTCTCCCAACAGAATGCGGATGTAGTCTTGACGGGCGTTGATGATACGACCAACAGAAACAGTTTCCGTTTCAATACGGTAAAGGGCAATATAGCTTTCCACCACCAGCATACGCAGATCGGTTTCATAGCCGGTCTTTGCCCCAATAGAAACGCCCATTTCAGGAAACTGCTTGAGTTGGGCGCAGCCGTCGAGGATGGATTTTGTAATCCGACTGGCAGCGGTGGGATTATGAAGCTCGCTTTTGATATACCGTTTGATCTCTTGAAGGTCGCATAGCGCCTCCGGCGTATATCTTAGCTTCATTCCGTCACCCCAAGGGTGCGGTAAGCATCTTCCTCAGATACCCAGCCATTCTTTTCCGCAGACGCCCAGCCTTTTTCCGCTTCATCCAACAGGCGGCGCATGGCTTTTGCCTTCATATATTCCGCGTTCTCAGGCGAAGCCAGAAACGGCAGACCCTCCATGTTCAAGGACTGCTGAATGAAGATGTTGACGGCGTCGGTAAAGGAAAGGCCCTGACGGGCATAGATGTCCTCCATACGCTGCTTGACTTCGGGATTGATCCGCATTTGAAAGGTTGCAGTCTTGGGTGCAGATGTGACATTGATCGTGTTCATAGCATTCACCTCAACCTTAGTATATACCGAAAAGAAGAAATGTCAATACAATGTCATTACAATTATGGAGGTGGTGAGATTTGGATAACAACTGGATCGTAGAAAACCTGACCAACGCCTTTGGCGTTTGGAATAGTAAAATGACGGAAATGTGGTCACTGCTGACGGAATCGCCCCAGACCTTCAAGGGCGGCACCATCTGGCAGACCATTGTGACCATCAACGGCGGAATGCAGGCCATCGGCTATGGACTGCTGGTGCTGTTCTTTGCCATTGGTATTTTTCGCAGTGCCTCCGGCTTTCGAGACTTTCAAAGGCCGGAGCATTTGCTGCGGCACTTTATCTACTTTGTGCTGGCAAAGTTGGGTATCACCTATGGTATGGACTTGCTGGTAGATGTATTTGATGTGTGCAGCGGCATTGTGGCAACGGCGGCGGGCAGCATCGGCGGCTTGACCGGCGCATCCGTGGCACTGCCGCAGGAGATCGCGGATGCCATCGGAGATGTGGGCTTTTTTGCAAGCATCCCCCTTTGGCTGGTAACTCTGTTGGGAAGTCTATTTATTACGGTGCTGGCCTTCATTATGATCCTCACCGTCTATGGGCGCTTTTTTAAGATCTATATGTACGCCGCGCTGTCCCCGGTGGCACTGGCATCCTTTGCCGGAGAGGGAACTTCCCATTTCGGCAAGGCGTTCCTTCGGAGCTATGTAGGCGTGTGCATGGAAGGGGCGGTGATCGTTCTGGCCTGCATCATCTTTTCAGCCTTTTCCTCCAGCGGTACGCCGGTGGTGGATAGCAGTGCCTCCGTAGTGACGCAGGTGTGGAGCTATTTGGGCGAAGTCATATTCAACCTGCTGGTACTGGTGGGCTTGGTAAAGTCTGCCGACCACATCGCAAAAGAGATGCTGGGGCTTTAACCAAAATCATGGCGACTACCGGCACCGCTTCCGATTTCTTCAAATGCGCGAATAATCTCCTCAATTTTTTGAAAGCACTCACTATCATTAAGACGATCATCTTCGATAATTGCTTTGATTTTACAGAGCGCTTGATAGCATTGTCCTTCCACTATCTGTGTAAATGGCTCATTCTGCTGTGGGAAAGTAATCTGCACCTCACCTTGGGCAAGGATGTGACTTAATAATTCCATAGCCAACTCCACTTTTGAACACCTCAACTTTCTGTATGGGGATTATATCCCCTTAATACATGGGATTATAACCCCCATAATATGAGTAGTCAAGCTGAGGAGGTTCCCATGATTAAATTCGACAAGCTATGGGTGGTTATGGAGCAGAAGGGTGTCACTACCTACGCCCTTCGTGAAAAGGGCGGCATTGACAGTAAGACCATTCGGCGGCTCAGAAATAACGAGAACATGGAGACAAAAACCTTAGACAAGCTGTGTAAGGCGTTAGATTGCAAGTTGGAAGATATTGCGGAGTATATCGCGGATTGAGTAAAGATGATTTGGAGGCTATTCCAAATCATCTTTTTATTATATTTGCAGAAAGAAGGGTTTTAATTGGAAATCAAAATCAACAAGGAAATTCGCGCGTACCGTGAAACTCTCTTTTTCGGCCTGTCCGTGCGGCAATTCATCTGTTCCGTTCTGGCGGTTGGCGTAGCCGTGGCACTGTATTTCAGCCTGAGCCGAGTGTTGGACCGGGAAACGGTGAGCTGGGTGTGCATTGTCGGCGCAGCTCCCGTGGCCGCTGCGGGCTTTTTTCAGTACAACGGCCTCACGTTGGAGCGATTTTTATGGGCATGGCTGAAATCAGAGGTCATCATGGCAGGCAAGCGTGTCTGGAAAGCGGAAAACTACTATGAAGAAGCGATGAAACGCGAGGTGAAGAAACATTGATCTTTTTCAAGCATCGGCGCAGCGCGGAACGGGACGCCTTTTCCGTTCCCCGCAGCGTTCAAAAGTCCATTCCCATCAAACGCATTTATCAAGACGGCGTGTTTCAGGTAAGCGGCAAGTTTTCAAAAACTTGGCGCTTTTTTGATGTCAATTATGCCGTAGCCTCCCCGGAAAAGCAGAGGGAACTCTTTATGACCTACTGCGCCTTCCTAAACTCGCTGCCCATCGGAGCCACGGCAAAGATCACGCTCTTTAACCGTCAGCTCAATCAAAAGGACTTCGGGCGGACGCTGCTCATGCCCATGCAGGGCGACCGCCGTGACCTCTACCGCAACGAGTATAACGCACTTGTTTTGGGCAAGGCAGCAGAGAGCAACAATCTCATTCAGGAGAAGTACATCACCGTTTCGGCAGAAAAGAAAAGCGTGGAGGAGGCCCGTGCGTTCTTTTCCCGCGTTGGGACTGACCTCACCACGGGACTTTCCCGTATGTCCTCCAGCGTCCGTGAGATCACGGTCAATGACCGCCTGCGGCTTCTGCATGACTTCTATCGCCCCGGCGAGGAACAGCTATTCCGGTTCAATTTGGAGGACACCATACGCAAAGGGCATGACTTCCGGGACTGCATCGCCCCGGACTGTATCTCCTTTCAGAAAAATCACTATGAGTTGGGCAATCATGTGGGGCGCACCCTGTTTCTGCGGGAGTATGCCAGCTTTATCTCCGACGCGATGATTACGGAGCTGATGGACTATCCTCGGAATATGATGCTTTCCATTGACATTATTCCTGTGGCGATGGACGAAGCAGTGAGCGATATTCGCAAGCGCATTATGTCCGTGGAATCGGATATTACCCGCTGGCAGCAGCGGCAGAATCAGAACAACAATTTTACCGCCAATATCCCCTATGACTTGGAGCAGATGCGGAGCGAAACGAAGGAATTCATGGACGACCTCATGAGCCGCGATCAGCGCATGATGCTGGCACTTGTCACGCTGACGCATTTGGCGGACAACCTCGAACAGCTTGACCAGGACACCGAGGCCCTGCAAGCCATTGGGCGGGCACGGGGCTGTCAATTCAACATTCTGCGCTATCAACAGGAGGACGCGCTGAACACGGTGCTGCCCCTCGGCTTAAAGCGCATTGACGCCACCCGCACCCTGACCACGGAATGTACCGCCGTCCTTATGCCATTCAAATCGCAAGAGATTCAGGACGCGGGCGGTATCTACTACGGCGTCAACGCCGTATCGCATAACCTCATCATCTGTAACCGCAGCAATCTCTTGAATGGAAACGGTTTTATTACCGGCGTTTCCGGCTCCGGCAAAAGCATGGCGGCAAAGCAGGAAATGACAGCGTTGGCGCTCTCTACCGACCATGACATTATTATTGTCGATCCCGAACGCGAATATGGTGAGCTGGTACGGGCGCTGGGCGGCGAGGTCATCACCATCTCCGCCTCTGACCCAAACGGTTGTCACATCAATGCGCTGGATTTGTCCGAGGGGTATGGCGATGGCAAAGAGCCGCTGGTGATGAAGTCCGAGTTTATCATGTCGCTGTACGAGCAGCTCATGGGCGCGGACAAGATCGAGCCGCAGGAGAAGTCCATCATTGACCGCAGCGTGGGAAACATCTATCGGGAATATTTGAAAAGTTATCAGGGACAGCCGCCCACGCTGAAGGACCTCTATGACGACCTGATGAAGCAGGTCAACCCGGAGGCCCACCGCATTGCGCTGGCATTGGAGCTGTTCACAGTGGGCAGTCTGAATGTATTTTCCCACCAGACCAATATCAACACAAAAAGCCGCATTCTCTGCTTCGATATTCAGGACTTGGGCGAAAATCTGAAATCGGTGGGCCTGCTGGTGATGCTGGACGCCATCTATAACCGCGTCATTCAAAACCGCAAGGCGGGGAAATACACCCATGTCTACATCGACGAGATCTATCTGTTTTTCGCCAATGGGAGCGGCAGCGGACACAGCATTACCAATTACAGCAGCGAATTCCTCTACAAGTGCTGGAAGCGCTTCCGTAAATACGGCGCGACGCTCACCGGCATTACACAGAATGTGGAGGAATGTCTGCTATCCAATACGGCGCGGATGATGTTCGCAAACTCCGAGTTCCTGCTGATGCTCAATCAGGCTACCACCGACCGGGAGCAACTTGCCCGCCTGCTGGGTGCGTCGGATACGCAGATGAGCTATGTAGACAACGCGCCTGCCGGTCATGGGCTCATCAAGGTGGGCGGCGCTATCGTGCCCTTCGCCAATGAGCTGCCCAAAAATACGGAGCTGTACCGCCTAATGTCAACCAAGCCCGGTGAGGACTGATGCCATGCGGGACTTGAAGATTAAACCCAGTATGGACACGCCAAAGGCAAAGCTGAAGAACCCCACACCCAAAGACGCTGAGTCCATTCTGAAAAAGCACATGGATAAGCGGCAGAAAGAGAAAGAGCCGGAAAGCCGCGACCCTGTGCGCTATGCTACCGACCGCGTGGAGAAAACTATGCGCCGTGGTGCGGCTGGGGCGGCGGATGCCTCACGACGCATGATAAAGCACTACCGAGGAAAGCTGCGACAGAGTAAAGAAAATGTGGTGGGAAGTCACAGCGCGGCAGATATGGCGATCGGTTCGGAAAGTGTTTTCATCGACACACCGATGGAATATGCCTTTTCTCCGGTAGAAACCGCTGCACGAAATGAAGTCGGAAACCGGACCATTTCTCCGCAAACTCGCGGAGGTACAAAAAGCGCAAATGCCGCCCCGCAGGAGCGTGGGCGGCAGAAAGTTATACAGGACGCGAAAGCCGCCTATCGGCGGAACTTGGCCGAAAAAAGAACAACGGAACGCCGCACCTCTGCTGCCCCGAAGGGCAGCGGGCGCACAGCGGCAGATCCGTTCCAGATCTCCGAGGCTGCAAAGCAGCAAGGCTCCCCACCAAAAATCGGAGGGATACCCCGCAAGGACGGCGTTCACGCACCAAAAAGCCGAGCCTTTCGGCAGGCACAGCCTGCGCAAAGCGTCATGCAGAAAGCAAAGTCGGCAGCCCAGCGAAGGATGCAGCGGAAGATGCTTCAGAAATCGGCGCAGAGTGGCGGCAAAACTGCGAAAAAGTTAAGCGGCACCGCAACGCAAGCCGCAAAAGTGATTGGGAAAAGCGTCGCGTCTGCGGCCAGTTCAATCCTGACGGCAGGCGGCGGTGCGGTGGTGCTGGTGCTGCTCCTGACGGTGATCCTCGTGGCGGCAATCGTGGCGTCCCCCTTTGGTATCCTCTTTTCCAACGAAAGCCGGGAGGCGGGCGTTGTGCCGATCTCCGCTGCGGTGGCGCAGGTCAATTATGAGTATAACGAGCGGTTGGAGGAATTGCAAACAGCGGACAGCTACGACTCCATCTCCGTGACCGGGCAGTCTGCTGATTGGGTGGAGGTGTTGGCGGTGTTTGCCGTGAAGGTGGCTGGAGCCGATGCAGACGCCGCGGACGTGGCCACCATGGATGCCGACCGCATCGTTCGCCTGAAAGCGGTCTTTTGGGATATGACCGGGATCGCAACGGAGGTGGAAACGATCAACCACCCCGGCAGCGGTGACGACGATGGCTGGACGGAGCGAAACCTCTATATCACCATTACCGCAAAAACGGCAGAGGAGATGAAAACCGAGTATCATTTCAACCGTAACCAAATCGCGGCACTGGACGAGCTGCTGGAGCAGCGGGATCTCCTGCGAGAGCTGATCGAGGATGCGTACTCCGTCAGCGGGGACACGGCAGCGCTTATCCGCAGTCTGCCGGAGGATCTGTCACCGGAGCGCGAGGCGGTGGTACGCACCGCCTGTTCTCTTGTCGGCAAGGTGAATTATTTTTGGGGAGGAAAGAGCCTTGTGATCGGCTGGGACGCCCGGTGGGGTGAGCTGCGGCAGGTCACGGCGGCAGGCAGCTCCACCACGGGGACCTACCGCCCCTACGGACTGGATTGCAGCGGCTTTGTGGATTGGGTTTTCTACAATCAGTCTGGCGGCAGCTATGTCATCGGCCACGGCGGCGGAGCCACCATGCAGCACAGCTATTGCACCGATATTTCGTGGGCGGACGCACAGCCCGGTGACTTGGTGTTCTACCCGGATAATTCCCATGTGGGCATCGTTGGCGGCAGGGACGCAAACGGAGAACTGCTGATCATCCACTGCGCCAGCGGCTATAACAATGTGGTCGTTACTGGTCTGGAGGGCTTTACATCTATCAGTAGACCGAGGTACTACGCAGAGTAAAAAAGTTTTACCTTTTGTTCCCCCCTGACAGGGGTAACAAGTGATTCCTGGGATACCCCGGCAGGTCATCGTATCTACGATGCCTGCCGGGGTTCTTCCGTTTCCTGGGTTTGTAGGGGTTCCGGTGCTTCCATCGTTTCTTCCACATCCTGCTGACCGCTGCCAACATAGCCAATGCCGTTATAGTAGATCTCCACGGTCTGCGGTGCGTGCTTAGACCACTTTGCCTCTTTTTCATGAACCACGATCTTTTCAATGAACAGCCGCAGCAGTTCCGGCGTCAGCTCCGTGATATCCGTGTACCGCTTCGCCTTATCAAGAAAGCCGCCCGTTCCAATCGCCGTTTCCCGCAGGCGCTGGATTTCTTTCTCTTTCTGTGGGATGCCAACGGTGATGCGGCTCTGTTCTTCCGTGTAGCTGCCGGAGAGCATTTGGAACTGCTCCGTGGTGATACGGCCCAGCACACTGTCCTCATACAGCTTTTTGAAAATCGCGTCCAGTTCAGCTTTCCGCTTCCGTATGGCTGCCAGCTTCTTCTTCTGCCTGCGGATCTCCCGCTGAAGCTCGGCGGATTGCTTGCTGCCAATGTAGGCGGCGAACTTTTCCGGATGTTCCCGCGCCGCACTCGTCACCCGGTGCAGGTCCTCCAGTACGATCTCATTCAGAACGTACTCCCGGATGTAGTGGCCTGTGCAGGCTTCTCTATCTTTCTTGTAGGTGCGGTAGGTAAAGTGATTGTACGCTTGCCTGCCCTCCTCTGTGTGATCGTGCGTTCGTGATGCGTGGCTCAAGCCGCAGTGTTTTCCTCATCGGACTCATCCTCGAAAGCAGCAGCGGGCATGGCATCGAGCGACCGCGCCGCGGAATTGCTGGCAGTGGAATCGTTTATTGTGAGTTCTTTACCGATGTTTTCAAATCCTTCGGGGAATGTGTTGGTAGCATCGATGTTGGTTGTCACAGAGTATTCTGTTCCGGTCTTCGAAACAACGCGCTTTCCGATGCCGCCGAGGAGACCGCCGACTGTCGCACCTGTTGCACCATTCTTGTCGACCGTCATACCCGATACCGCGCAGCCGGTGATGGTCACACTGCCGTTGCCGCGATAGTCATTGTCGGCCCACTTTCCTTCTGCGTCATACGGTGTGTACAAAGCATCCGCGTAGCCGATGAGACCGCCAATCAGGAACTGTGTACCGCGGTTGTCATTTATATCGGTGACATTGACGGTCATATCCTCCACCTTGCAGCCAGTCAAAGTCACGGTGCCCTTGGCATAGCCGATAAGTCCGCCGATGCACTCCGCAGGCAGCAGGTGGGCGGAGATATAAGCATTCCCTTCCTCGCCCAGCAGGTTTAGTTTCATGGTCACATGTTTGACCGTCACGTTTTCCGCCGTGAACCTGTCGCCCACAAAGCCCGCCAGAGCGCCGAAAGCATGATACGCGTTGGGGCTACTGACAGTAGCCGTGTAATCCACCGTCATGCCGTCGATGGTCAGGTTCTTCACCGTCACGTTATCTCCGTAGCCGTAGATGGTGCCCACGGATTGGTTGGGAGCCGCCTCGCCGCGTTTTGCATGGTAGATCGTGCGATTGTTTCCATCGAATGTGATGCCGCCGACAATGTCACCGGTGCGCGTCGTATCGGCATAGCAGAGATCCAAATCAACGCCCAGTGCGTAGCTTGCTGCCTCAGAGGAGTAATCCTGCACGACCTTAGTCAGAAAATCGTTGGCATTATAGAGCAGCTCTGTGCCATTGCTATCAGTTTCGGATTTCCATTGGACACCGACCTTGACGATGGCTCCCTGTTCAGCGGCCATTTGGGTTAGTTTGGTATCTTCCACTTTTACAAAAGTCTCGGTAGGATTCCCCCATTGGTTCAGCTCTTCCTTATAATAGCCGAAATATTCGGTGCCGGGGATACCAGTGGGCAGAGTAAAGACCTGATCGTACTCCACAGTTACATCAATATAGGGAATACCGTGGTCATTGGCGTTGGTATACACACCATTCGCCTTATCGTACTCAGCTGTGAGCAGCTTGCCGCCATTTTCAAGCAGCCAGTCTCTCAGCGGCACATTGCCGTCCCAGTCGAAGCGGAGGAAATAGGTCATAACATCCCACTTGGCGTAGAGCGTGATGTCACGGGCGGGCATGGTCGTGCCGCTCCATTCAGTCCGATATGCTTCATCTTCATACCAGCCGACGAAGGTATAGCCGGTGCGCTTGACATTCGTCATGTCCACAGAAATTTCCGCGCCGTAGTAGGTGTCTCCGCTGGTAGGAGCGCTACCCTCGTCCAGACTTACTCCGTCGCCCAGGTTGAAACTCAGTATGTACCGGTTACGGGTATAGTAGAGATTCACCACATTCTGTGCGCTGTCGGCTTGGAGGGTGATAGAGGAGGGTGTATCAGATTTCGGTGTAAAGCCCTCGTAAGACTTCTGCACATCCACGGTCTGACCAGTCTCGTCGGAACCGGTCACAGTTTCAGAAGGCGTATCCGGATAGGTCGTGCCGTCCACGTTTTGCAGATAGTAGTTTACAGTGTAGTTGACCTGCCCCGCGTTCCACTTGGCATACAGGGTGGTGTTCTCCGCAGGCATGGTGGTCGCGGTAAACTCAGCCGTACAGTCCGCATTCGTGTACCAGCCGCCAAAGGCGTAACCCGCGCGGCTCAGGTCGTTGGAGGTCAGGATGGTGACAGCCGCGCCATAGCGGTAGGTGTTGGATTTGGTTTCTGCGCTGTCCGTCCAGCTTGCATCACTGCCGTTCAGGTCATAGGTCAGCGTATACTCGTTACGGGTGTAATACACCTTGACCACCGTGCTGCCGTCGCCCTTGACAGTCTGCTGGTCGAAGTTCTGGGCGGTGAATCCGGGGTAGGACTTACTTTCGGCGGCAGTAGGCTGACCCGCAGCGCCGGTCTTGGATTCTTTGTCCGCAAGGGTATAGTCATCGCCCGCTACATTTTGCTGATAATGCTCCACGGTGTAGGAGATACCGCCTTGCGCTGTCCACTTGGCGTAGAGGGTGACATCGTGGTCGGGCATGGTGATCTCAGTAACCGCAGTCGTGCAGTTTGCATCCGTGTACCAACCATCAAAGGCGTAACCCGCTCTCTTCACATAGCTTTGCGTCAGGAGTTTGAGCGCAGCGCCCAGACGATAGGATTTAACACCGGGGTCCGAAACCCATGCTGCATCCGCGGTGTTCAAGTTATAGGTCAGTTTGTACCGCTTACGGGCGTAGCTGATGGAAACCGTTCCGCCGTCCTCCGCGTTGACCTTGTAGCTCATCGGTTTAGGAATGGTATAGATGCTGTTCTCCGCCTCTGTAAGGAACTTCGCCGGATCGATGGGAACTGTTTCGTCCGTTTTCCCGGTTTGGATCTTGGTCGTTTGCGTCCACTTACCGTCTGCGCCCTCCTTCCGGAGCACCAGGAAATAGTTGATGTTATCCGGCACCCACTTGGCGTAGAGGGTAAAGTCCTTGGCGGGCATCTTGGTTTCAGTAAACTTGGTTGTGTACGCTGCGTCCGTATACCAACCGTCAAAGGTGTAGCCAAGGCGGGTGGGGGCATCGTTCAGCCGGTCAAGTTGATCGCCATAGCGATAGGGCACAGTGCTTTTCTGACCATTGCTATTTAATGTAAGCGTGTAGGGTGCGCGGCTGTAATAGTAGTTCTGCCCGCCCGTTCCGTCCGGACGGATGTGGATGCCCGCATAGCCGGGGTGGTGGTAGCCGATTTCGTCCGGCACAAGGGCCTTATCCGGCACAAAGTAGTTGTCGGCGGTGCCATGATAAACCTTGCTCTCGGTCGGCGTTTCGGGATAGGTTCCGTCCTTGTTTTGCAGATAGAAATTGAGGGTGTACGGAATGTTGGTTTGGGGCTCCAACGTTGCCACCGCTACCAATGCGCTCTCCGGCATGGTGGTGCCGTCATACCGATCTGCCTCGGTATAAGAGAAGATGTTGCTCTCGTTTTTCAGCAGATAATACGTCCAGCCCGTAAAGTCATAGCCGGTGCGGGCGGGCGTTTTCAGATTGAGCGCCTCGTCGAATTTCCGCTGCTCCCAACCGATGTAACCGCCGGTGCTGCTCAGCTCATGAATGGGATAACCGTCCCGCAGGCGGTCCCAATGGACCTTGACCTTGAGCTGCACCGGGGTGGTGGAAAAGCTCAGGTCTGAGCCTTTGTAGGTGAGCGTCATCACGCAGTCGATCTCTGGCTCGTCGCAGGTCTGCCAGTCGGAGAGATTCAGTTTCACATACTGCTGACTATAATTGCCGCTGTCGGGGCCGGTGTGATAGGTAGTAAAGCGGGGATCGTCAAAGCTGATGTCAAACTTGTTCCAATCATACGTCTCGGTGCGGTCTTTGCCCGTTGTGAGGTCAAAGCCGGTCAGCGCTTGCACCGTTTGGGGCAAAACGACATCAAGGCCGCCGTTTTTCAGATAAACCGTCGGTGTGTCTTCCTCACCGTCCGCATTTTCCATCTTAAATGCCGTGATGGCGTGGGTGCTGCCTGCCGACCACAAAGGCGTTTCATCGGCGTATATCTCCGGTGTCCACGAAACCTTGCCCTTAAACGCGGAGAGGTTGGCGCTGATGTCCATGAACATGCCGACTTCCACATACAGCGCGCCCGAGGCGTTGGAGGTTTTTGGTTTCCCTGCCTCATAGTGGAGCGCATACAGCACATACCCGTAGCCTTTTAAGTATGCGCCCAATTTGGCCACAATGCCCACCGTGGCCACCTTCCGCGATATGAGGCTGACGCTGGGCCATATTTCCACACCGGCTCGCAAACCCACCGCACCCATCGCGTACAGGCGCAGATTGTACTGCTCGTTCACAAGATTGTAGGTGCGGGTGGTGGTCCTGTGCTTAAAGATGTAAACGCCGAACACATATCGCTTGGCATTGGTATAGTTGAAGTTCATACCCATGGTCATTCGGATGTTCAGCTCGACCACAAAGTCTACCGTAAGCTCAAACTTGATGATCTTTGCGACGGTCTTTTTTGTTCTGAAAATCTGTTTGCGGTACAATTCCACCCAGTCGCTGTCCAACTCCAGCATACTGTTGTACAGTTCCTGCAAGCTGAGCTTGGAAGTATCAATTTCTTCTCGCTCGCCGCCGGTGTCCTTGCCCTCCAAAGCATCCAGTTTCTTTCCCAGTTTGTTCACCAAGTCCTTCACCTTCGTCACGGTGTCCTTTTCGCCCTCAGAAACAACGGTGGCGTCGAGGTTGATGGCGGTGTAGGTATAAACATTCAGACCGGCCTCCAGATACACATCGCTGATCCAGTAGAAAATGAACTTGTGTTTCCAAACGAGCTTGCCGTGGGTGCTCAGATCCAGTTTCAGCTCCTGAATAAAGGTGGGCGTGACGGTGATGACGATGCTGCCGCCGTCCTTTTTAACCTCTTTCGTGACCTCCAGTTGCAATTCCAGACGCACGCCGGACAGCGGGTTTCCGGACGCATCCGTAAAGTTTTGCAATTTTTTTGTAATCTGAGCGCTTTTGACCTTCACACTGGTCTTGCCCCCGCCGTTGGCATTTGCCCTCGCCGGTGAGACAGCGCCGGAGCCTCTTGCATCATTCAAGGATAGGGTAGAAATACCGAGAGTGCCCTCCGGGTCGATGTCAATGGAACGCAGGTCAATCTCATCACCTGCCGTCAGGCCGCTCAGATCCATCTCGTCTATCGCCACGGAAATGCGGTCCGCCACAGTCTGGGCAAAGCCGCTTTCTATGGCTTGCTGGGCAATCTGTTCCTCCAATTTTTGGGTGTCAACACCGTCCAGCATGGCATCACCGCTGATAGGGTCAGTGGTGTCCACATCCATGGAGGAGAGCACATCATCTTTAGTGGCATCGGTATAGGTGAGTTGATAATAGTCAGAACCGAGTTCATCCGTGGTATAGTCCACAGCCGTGATGCGGCCGTAGCCATCGGACTCTGCGTTTCCGGTTGTATAGCTTTCACCCGTATAGAACGCAAGGAAATCACCCACATCAACGGTGGTGTTTTCGTCCAGATTTTCCACTCCCGATGCAGTGGTAAAGGTCAGTTCCTCCACGGGAACAAGGATGGTGTAGCCGTCGGAAGTGTTCGCTGTTTGATCCTCTTTACACTTTGCCTTCACCGGCAGCACATCGGGAACGAACAGAACATCCTCCACCGCGGCTGACTGGTAAGAATAGGTATTGGTTGTCTTGTTGACCCCCGTGATTTTTACATAGGAAACATCGCCGGTGTTGGCATCAGTGGTTCCGACTGCCACACGCTCTTCAGGCGCAGTACCCTCATAAATGGCCACGGTGTCGCCGACTGCCAAGTTGCCGTCGTAAACAAAGCTGCCTGTGCTGTCGGAGACGGCATCCATAGCCGCGCCGCTGCTGTCAAGGGCAGCGACCGGCATACTGAGTGCCTTGACCCGTTTGCCGTTCTGGGTGGCATTGCCGATGGCGGTTGCCGGGATGGATTTAACTTCCTCTCTGAGATGCCAGTTCAGCACCGGATCGCCCGCTTCCACGGTGAAGTGGTATTCCCGCACGGAAGGCGCTTCGCCGTTAAAGTAGAGACTGTTATCCTCCAGTACCACCTTATAAGTGCCGCCCTCTGCCCATCCGCCTGCGGGCGGCGCAACGGTGTAGGTGCCATTGTTATTGTTCCTGACATTGCCGACAACGAGGATCGTATTGCCGTCCGCGTCCACTTCGCTGGTGGGCTGCTCCGTGCCGATCAGACTGATCTTGCCCGTCAGGTCGCTTTCGGAATCGCTGTTGACGCGGATCGTAAAGTTCGGTCCGACATCCGTCGCTCCGGCGTAAGTCGGTGTTTCCACGCCCTCGATTGCATCGTAGTCCACCATCTTTGCGTAAAGGGACAGATTTTCGCTGAGCGGATCACCGTCGGCAACGGCCTTGTTATAGCTTTCATCATAATACCAGCCGACGAAGGCTTTCCCCGCTACCGAAGGCGTGGGAAGATTGGCAAGGGAAAGTGCAGAAGTTGTCTGTGTAAAGGTAGAAGTCGTTCCATCGGGCAGATACAGCGTGATGGTATGAGCTGTGCTGCCAGAACCGTTTCCACCAGAGCTGCCGCCAGAGGAACTGCTGCCGGAGGAATTGCTGCCGCTATTCGGCTTGCTCTGATCTTCCTTCTGGGGTGTCTCACCCGATTTACGCCCCACGATGCCGGGTGCTGAATACCAAATCTCCACCGCCTCGTCCGCACGCATACACAGCATCGCCATCTGGGCGCGGGTAGCATTGCCTTCGGGGGCAAAGCGTGTGCCGTCACCGTTCAAAAGCCCCTGTTTCCAGAGCTTCAGCACAGCATCCTGTGCGTAGGCGGGGGTACGCTCCAGATCCGCAGGCGTAGTGGTGACATTTGCGCCGGTCGCATAGTCCACTTGGAACGCTTCAAAATACCGCACGAAGAATGCTGCCATCTGTGCCCGGTTGATGAACGCATCGGGAGAGAATTTTCCGTCACCTGTGCCTACTGTGATGCCGTACCTCGCCGCCCACTGCACATAGGGGGCGTAGTACATCGTCTGCGGCACATCAGAAAACGGCGTCTCTCCACTGTGATCATCTGGATTTACACCGGCCATACGCCCAAGCACCGTAACGAACATTCCACGGGTCATGGTGCCGCTGGGACTAAAGGTGGCAGTTGAGGTGCCGTTGAATATGCCGTGGGAATAGACGTACTCCACAGCTTTGGCACACCAGTCCGAGGACTTTACATCCTGAAATGGCATTGTCTGGCTGGGCTGCTCCGCCCTGCCGCCGTTGCCTGCGGCAAGTACCTCCATGGGCAGCATCGTTACCAGCAGGACGATACTCAGCAGTCCGGCCACAAACCGGTTCCATTTTCTCCTCATCCAATACCCCTCCTCATTTTTTAATTGGATGTGCGGAAAGTACGCCTCCCTCTCAGGCGCACGCCTGAGAGGGTTTTGCACGCAAGCCCCTCCACAGCATGATGTTGCACTTTTATTTTACCATTCCCATACCGTGCTGTGTTGTGTTGTTTAGGGGCAAATTCGTGTCGTTTAGGAAAAAGAACCCTTTGCCGCTTGTGCAGAGGAACACACTTTGTTACAATGGCAAACAGGAAAGGAGGCGGTATCATGGAGCCTCAGCACAGAAAAATCTGGCCCGCAGCCACTCTGTTGATCCTTGCTGCCGCTGCAGCGGTCTTCTGCCTGTTCCGCCTGTCTCAGCCAGACAGGATGCAGACATCGCTTCTTTTAAACTGCACACAGACGAACCGGAACGGTTGGACCTTTGAGACAGAAAGCGGTCCGGTGGAACCTGTATTTGGCTTAGGCGGCTATCTGGATGGTATTCCGGTGGACGGAGACAGCCCGGTGGCGGCGGAGCGGGTCATGGAGGAACCTGGTCAACGGGATCTGCTGCAATTTTTTGGCTTTGGTGCGGGGATACAGGTGTTTCTGGATGGTGAACTGCTCTACACTGACTTTCCGAACGAAGAAAACCGTGCGGATGCCTTTTTGGAAGATGTGGATTTCAGCAGCATTTCCTATGACGATCTGCGCATCCCGCTTCCTATAGACTGCGCCGGGAAGACGCTGCGGATCGTCACCTACGGCACAGCCCTCAACGGTTTACTTTACCCTGCTTTCCCATCTCTGGTCAGTCGCTTTTCCGACTCTGTGACCGCTGTTTCCAGCATTGTCTGGCCCATGGCGGCCATCACAGCACAGGTCATACTGGCGCTTTTCCTGCTGCTGGTTTTCCTTTTCAGCGCCCAGACGGGACCGTATCTGTGGAAACTGCTGCCGCTGAGCGGCTATTTTCTGCTGACGGCGGTGCCTGTGGCGTGCGGCTCATTCTTCGCACTTTCTGCCGGATTGGATACAACGGGCAGCCTGACGGCCTGGCTCTGTCTCATTTATATTGACTTGCTGTTCTGCTTTCTGGCCATTTCCCTGCATGGTTGGAAGCGCCGGATATTGTTGATCGGAGCGGCGGCGCACATTTTGTGCTCGGCCCTGCGGTGCTTTACGTCGGTCACACTGTTTTACGGCAGGCTGATGGACTGGCTTGGCTTTGGCCTGTTCCTGCTGGCGGTTCTTTTGATGCTGCTCTCTCATGAACGGATGCTCCGTCGGACAAGCCTCTGCCTCTGCTGCGTCGCAGGCGCGCTGTTTGCCGCATGGTGCGTCAGCCGGTTCGTGGGCGTGGAATATCTCTATCCACTGAGCAATCCCATCACCTCCCTGCTCTACGGCAATCCGAAAGCGCTGTATACCCTACTGTGCGCTGTGACCGGTCTGCTCTGTGCAGTGCAGGTGGTGGCGGAGTTCATCCGCACCGCCTTCTCCCGCCAGCGGCAGATGATAGCCCTGCAAAGCCGCAGCCAACAGGCACAGGAGCAATACAAGCAAGCCCAAGAATCCCTTCGGAATGTATCGGCCTTCCGCCACGAGTGGAAAAACCACATCTCCGTGCTGTCGCTCTTGCAGCGCAAGGGGGATACCGAAGGTTTGACGGAATATCTTGCGCAGTTGGATGACCAGTTGGAGCAGCTTTCACCCCTCCATTATACGGCGAACTTCATTGTCAACACCGTTTTGCAGCGCTATGTAGCCAAGGCGAAAGAGATTGGCGCTGCCTTCCATGCAACGGCTCCGTTACCTGCCGAGCTGTCTATTGATGAGGATGACTTGTGCAGCTTTCTCTTCAACCTGCTGGACAATGCCGCGGAGGGCGCAGCCGGAACACCATCGGGCAAGCCGCGGGAAATTCGTTGTTCCTTGCAAATTCGCCAAGGCTACCTTGCCATCCGCTGCGAGAACACATTCAGCGGTGTGGTTGCCCTCGACGAGGAGAACAATTTGCTGACCACAAAGACTGCATCTGCCGACCACGGCTACGGACTAATTCAAATGCGCAGGATTGCTGCCAAATACGGCAGCACCCTTTCCGTCAGCTACAATGCGGAGCGTTTCACAGTCATGACCGCCCTCAAGCTGCCTTAAAACAAAAAAACGGACGCATGGGGAGACTTCCCATACGTCCGTTTTTTCATCGCTCATTCAGATATCGCACAAACTGTTCCCTGAATCGTTCGGCATACTTCCGCCCGATGGGCAGTTTCAAATGTTCAAGGGAAACAGTGCGGCTGCTGACTTCCCGCACACACGCCAGATTCACAAGAAAGCTGTTGTGGCAGCGGCAGAACTGCTCTGCCGGTAGATTTCCCTCGATTTCGGTCAGGCTCAGAGGGTAAAACTGCTCCCCGCTTTCCATATGAAACAGGCTCCCGTGGTCGCGGCTCTCCACATAGCGAATGTCTTCCAGCGGCAGCACCGCCATGCGCCCGCCCACCTTAATGGAAAAGGTTTTCGGTCGGTGATGGAGCCGCAGGTCGGTTTCAATGGCCCGTGCCAACTCTTCCCGCTTTACCGGCTTGAGCAGGTATTGAATCGGGCGGACCTCGTAGCCGTCTTTCAGATACTCCGAACTACCTGTGAGGAACAGAATACTGGTACGGTCATCTGTCATGCGCAGCTTTTTCGCAAGCTCCATGCCGCTCTCGCCGTCCATGAGAATGTCCAGGCAAAGCAGGTCAAACCGGTCGCCGGTCAGCAGCTGCGTTTCCAGTTCCTCTGCCGAGGAAAATGCAGCGATATGATGTTCGATTTCCAGGTCGGTGAGGACTTCGCCGCACAGTGCCGCCGCTTCCTCCCTCGTATCCTTTTGATCTTCGCAGACCGCCACTGTATACATCGCTCATCACCTCCCGGAGATCAGATAGATTTTAGCACAGATTTTATTTTTTTACAACAAAGCCGTTTGTTCGGACATTTCAAGCATCGACGGATCAGCGCGCAAGCGACATGGAGTAACGGCGACTGATTCAGTTAAGGAAATGATTGTCCTGGTCATGTTATGCCGCTAAGAAAACTATCTGGATGTGTAATGACTGAACACCGCTTTGTGTTGCTCAAAGTACCATATTTTCTTTTTCCATCGGCTCATTATGCCGTTGGAAAATTTTTTTGAAAATTTTTGCCGAAACTTTGCCAAAACCGCGCCTTCCATTCGGGATAGAAGCGAAAGGGGAAGAAAGCCGACCTCTCGGTGCATGA
>OGRD01000519.1_pt1 | contig 19842 bp, 19 predicted proteins | sample 1553441 | NCBI WGS metagenome assembly OGRD01 (sample SAMEA2580106, study PRJEB22360) | human gut metagenome | biome: human gut; feature: human-associated habitat; material: faeces | place: Denmark | collected 2008/2010
CTAAATCTGCCCGCCGCGCCCCCGCCGCCTCCCCCCCCCCGCCATTGTTTCCAACAAAGCGGATTACGGCGTACAAGCGCTGGCTAAACAATACTTTAACGGACAGCTCGATGCTGCCTGCGGCGAACGCGCCGGCATCGCCAAAAAGCCTGCGCCGGATATGCTGTTGGCAATCATGCAGCAATTAAAGGCTGAGCCTGCAAGCACTATCTATATCGGTGATTCGGATACCGACATTGCCACCGCAAGCAATGCAGGCGTAGACTGCATCGGCGCCTGCTGGGGCTTCAGGGGCCGCGCCTTTTTGGAAGCACATGGTGCTAAGCTGCTGGCTGAAACCGTTGGCGATATCTGGAAGCTTATAAAGTAAAAGAGGCTGCCTCACGGCAGCCTCTTATTTTATAACTATTTTAAGCTAAGCAATCATCCATAAATTTAATCAGTCCGGCTTCAACTTCGTCACGCAAGCACAGCTCATTGTGAATTTCATGACGGAATCCCGGATACGGCTTTACAGAAACCTTATGTCCGGTTTTTGCCAGCAGATTTGCTACATGATACAAGCCCTCGCCGTAATTACCGCAGGGATCCTGGTCACCGGCAATCAGATAGCTGGGAATATTTTGCGGCACCTTGGCAGCCCACTCATCATTTTCAATATAATGATACAACTGCACGAAATCATAGCACAGCTCCAGCGTAGTATCAAAGGTATTGAACATATCGCCTGCATGGTCCTCAACAATACGCGGATCTGTTGCAATCCAATCTGCAGGACCGTTGGGATTTTCCACTCTGTCCGTCATACCGCAGAAAACACGCTCAAACCAGACGCCGCAGGGTTGATACGGATCTGCCTCATAGGCAGCCTTGAATTCCGCATTAACATAGGCATCCTCACAGCCCTTCCACTGCGAGCAGACACCGCACAGCATCATACCTTTGATATCTTCACCGTAGATTGACGCATAAGCACGCGCCAGCATAGAACCCCAGCTATGGCCGAAAACGAAATACGGCAACTCAGAATATGCCTCTTTAGCAATATCATGCAAAGCCTTTTCATCCTTCAGGTAAGTCATATAGCCGCCGGAATGCGGGTCACCCAGGGTGCCTCCGTCATAGCCGGTTTTACCGTGACCGAGATGGTCATCAGCAAACACTACAAAGCCTGCTTCATTGAACTTGCTAATCATATGCAGATAGCGGCGTGAATGCTCACCATAGCCGTGAATCAGCTGTACAATAGCTTTCGGTTTGCCTAAAGGACTGTAGGACCAGGCCTTGATGGTATCTCTGCCGTTGGCAGAAGGGAAGGAAATTTCTCTGATGGACATAATGCGGACCTCCTCGCCTGTAATTATTTATAATATTAAGATAATGATAACACCTGCATTTCCTGCTGTAAAGCAATAATAGCGCTCTAAAGAATGTTTTACGTATTTTTTACACTAAATCCATCTCTGCATATCCCTCATAAATTCTGACCAAGACATACAAAAAACCACTACAACAAATTTGTCATAGTGGCTTGCAAAATCTATTTTTAATTTTAACGGTCAGCTTAGCACTGAACTGTTTTGCCGCTGATATCAATGCACAGCAGTCTTTATTTATTTTTCAGCACATAGAACGGATCGATATTCTGTCCGTCAGCCAGTACCTCATAATGAATATGCGGACCTGTACTGTAGCCTGTACTGCCGACAAAGCCGATAATCTCGCCTTTGATGACCCTCTGCCCTGCAGCAACGGCAATGCCGCTCATATGTCCGTAGGCCGTTTTATAGCCATTACCATGATTGATACGCACATAACGTCCGTAGCCACCGTTCCAACCTGCCTGTTCAATCGTACCGGCAGCCGTAGCATAAACCGGTGTGCCAAAATCGACTGCTATATCCAGACCGGGATGCCAATCATACCCGCCCTCAATCGGACCGGTACGCACACCGTAATTACTGCTGATAGTGCCGCCGTCGGTCGGCCATTTGTCCGGGAAGGACGCCATGCCGCCACCGGAGCCTTCAACCTCACTTAAGAGCTCGCTGACAGATTTTTTGGTACTATCAAGCATCTTTTTGATATTGGCATTTTGCGCTGTCAGCACCGCCATGGTACCGTTGATATCCATTTTAGCAGGCCCGCCCTTGCCTGTATAAGACGTATTGGCAGACGTTTCCTTTGCCGCTGTCGAATCAACCATACTGGTACCTTCGCCCAGCTTGCTGCTGTCTACATCACGGATGACAGCACGGCGCAGCTTTTTCTCCAGATTGGAAATTTCGGCCATATCGCGCAGCATTCTTTCGTTATCCTGTAAAAGCTTCTGCAGCTTTGTCTGCTGCTCAGCCTTGTTTTGCTTATAGGCAGCATAATCGGTTGCTTCGCTGCGATAATCCGCCAGCTGATGATATAAATAGCCGGCTCCGCCGACTGCTCCGACAAGCACCAGGGCAGTAACAGCAATGCCTGCCTTGAGCTTAGCATACGAAAAATTTACTACCTTGCCGTTTGGCAAGCGCAGCTCACATTTCCTTTCCTCCATTATTTTAATTACCTCACTTGAAAAGACCAAAGCGTTGGCCTACTGCCAACAATCTGCGTCCCACAAAGGGCACGTTGTCCAAATCCTCTTTATTCAGACCACCGCAGGCCAGCAGCGCCAATGCATAGACAGGAACAGCTACCGCCATAGCAAACAGCACACACCACATACCCATGCTTTCCGTAAGCATCAGCACGCCGTAAATCGCCGCGCCCATGACACAGGAAGCAAAGCAGGGACGGATAATGCTGCCAACAGAGAAGCTATAGCCTGTCAGCTTGTAAATAAAGCCCATATTGATAATCGCTGCCACGGCAAAATCTGCCACCGTCGCCATCGACGCACCGCGGATGCCCAGCTCCGGCACAGCAGTAAGATACCAGCTCATAACGATTTTTACAATGCAGGCAATAATCATATTGATTACAGGGATTGCCGTGCGGCCAAGGCCTTGCAGAATACCTGTACTGATTTGATGCATACCTAAAAACAGAATACCGATGCTCATCGTCTGAATCGCAGGTGCCGCACCGGTAGCGTTATACACAAGCGCCGCAACCTTTTCTGCCAGACAATACAAGCCCATAAAGCACGGGAAGGTGATAATCATCGCTACGCGGAAGGCGATACGGATTTTATCACGGATTGCATCAAAGCTGCCCACCGCACGAGATTCGGAAATCGACGGCACCAAGCTGATAGTCATTGCCGCCGTAAAAATTGTTGCCAGATTAACCAACGGTACAGCCATACCTGTCAGATAACCGAACAGCTCAGTCGCATGATGAATATTAAAACCGGCTGCTTCCAGACGCTGCGGAACAATCAAAAGGTCCAGATTTGCACCTATCGGCAGCATCAGACTGGTCAGAGAAACCGGCAAAGCCAGCTTCAGCAGACGCTTGATGATATGTCCGGCGCTTTCTACCAGCGCACTGTCATCCTGCTCTGCCATTTCCTTTTGCAGGCGCTGCTTCAGGCGGCGATAGAACCACATCAGCACCAAAAGTGCACAGAACGCGCCTACACCGGCACCCATGCTGGCACCGCCTGCAGCGAACGCCAAACCGTACGGCATAAAGAGGTCGGCAAAAACGAGCATGGTAATAACACGTGTCAGTTGCTCGACAATCTCACTGACCGCCGTCGGCGTCATAATCTGCCAACCCTGCAGATAACCGCGGAAGCTGGCCAGAAAGGTTACGAAGAAAACCGCAGGCGCCAGAGCGATAATAGAATAATACGCACGGCTGTCGCGGATGATATGGTTATTAACCAGCCAGTCCGCACCGAAAAACAGTGAGGACGAAAACAAAAGGCCAGTCAACAGCAGCACTCGCAGCGAAACATTAAAGACTCGCTTGGCACCGCGATAATCCTTATTCGCCAATTTTTCGGAGGTAATAATAGATATTGCCACCGGTACACCGGCACTTGATACGGTTATTGCCATCAGATAGATTGGAAAGCCCATCTGATACAGACCGATACCTTCGCCACCCAATACACGTGATAAAATAATCCAGTTCAGAGAACCGATAACCTTGACCACAATACTGGAGGCCGTAAGGATTAAGGTTCCCTTTAAAAATTTGCTATTCGAAGCTTCAGAATCTGCGCTCATAAAATCCCCTTGTTTATAGATAGATATACATTATAATTATCCTCTTTTCCGCGTGATTTTACAAGTACTTTTAACACATTTGTCATAAACACATCACTGCTTTTTGCTTGCATAACTGTCTTTATATGCTAAAATTAAGTTAAGATCAAAATTATGTTGTAAAAGGAGCGATGCAAAATGAAATCCTCACATGCTTTATTAGCTTTCGGTGCAGCAATCTGCCTTGCAACCACCTGCAGCCTGAGCGCCTATGCTTCTCCGCTGAAGAATTATGATGCCGGCAAGGTTGCTATTGATGCAGGCATTACTCTGCCATCCAGTCTTAAAGGTGACAACTATAAATTCAGCAAATCCAACAGTACCTATCTTGGCGCAACTGTCGGCATCGGCCAAAAAACTGCTTTAAACTACAAATGGAATAATTACAAAGCAGACGAAGCCAAAACCCGCGCCCAACAATTCAATATTATGTATAAAGTTCTGCCTGGTATTTCCGCTTACGCAGGTTATCTGAACGCTGATACCTCCGGTGACTTTGGCGGTAAAACCAAAAACTCCGGTCAAATCGGTCTGCAGGCTGCCTATGATATTCCCGCACTCTTCACTGTTTGGGGAAATGTTGGCTACGGCAACAGAAACAGCGGCTATGAAATCGGCATCAGCAAGCCTATTCTGAACAACCTGGAAGTTAACGCTTCTTACTATAATCAGACATTTGATGATGCCTGCGGCGAAGACCTTGACATGAAGGCTAAAGGCGTTAACCTGGGCTTAACTCTCAAATTCTAATTTGTCAGCTATGGCTAACTAAATTAAAATAAAAACTAACGGATAATTATTATTGACAACTGTGCCGGCCTGTGTTATTATATAAGTGTCAAGGGCACACAAGCTGTGCAAGTCAAAAATAAAATTAAGCAATGCAATATAAAAACATGGAGGGAACTAATATGAAAAAATTTGTATGTCAAGTATGTGGTTATGTATATGAAGGCGAAGCTGCTCCGGCAAAATGCCCGCAATGCGGCGCTCCCGCTTCCAAATTCCAGGAAATGGCTGCTGAAATGGGCTGGGCTGCCGAACACGTTGTAGGCATCGCATCTGACGTTCCTGAAGATATCAAAGCTGACCTGCGTGCTAACTTCAACGGCGAATGCTCCGAAGTTGGTATGTACCTGGCAATGAGCCGCGTAGCTTTCCGCGAAGGCTATCCGGAAATCGGTCTGTACTGGGAAAAAGCTGCTTTCGAAGAAGCTGAACATGCTGCTAAATTCGCAGAACTGCTGGGCGAAGTTGTAACCGACTCCACCAAAAAGAACCTGGAAATGCGTGTAGAAGCTGAAAACGGTGCAACCGCAGGCAAAACCGACCTGGCTAAACGCGCTAAAGCTCTGAACCTGGATGCTATCCATGACACCGTTCATGAAATGGCTCGTGACGAAGCTCGCCATGGCAAAGCTTTCGCAGGCCTGCTGAAAAGATATTTCGGCAAATAATCAGCCAATAAAATTTAAAACAAAATAACAAAGCTCCCGCTGAGTGATCCTGAAGGATTACGGCGGGAGTTTTTTAGATTTTTAACAGCTAATTGCTTTGTTATGCAGAATTATTTTGGCAATCTTCTTAACTTTATCCACTTTCTTATGTTTTTCACACTTAAAAAGCCTTCAATATCTTTATAAATCGCTTCAGATATGATATTATATAAAGGTTAATAACACTCATTATCATGTTCCTATAGGTGGTTAATTATATGCTTAATAAAACTAATTTTCATTATCCTGCAATGCTGCGTGTAACAGGCAAAAACTGCGTAATCATCGGCGGCGGTACTGTTGCTGCCCGCAAGCTGTCAACGCTGCTGGATGCAGGTGCCAAAGTAACGGTTGTTGCCCCGCTTTTCTGTGACGAAGTGCAAAAGCTCGCCTCAGCACAGAGCTGTACGCTCATCAATGATTACTACAAACCGGAATATCTGCAGAATGCATTTGTGGTTATTGCCGCCACAGATAATAAGGCTGTAAACAGGCAGATTTCAGAGGCTGCTCCCTGCCTTGTCAATAATATTACCGAACCCGAGCTGAGTAATTTCACTGTCCCCTCAGCCATCAGTGAAGGTGATATTACTATTGCGTTGGCAACAGGCGGCATGCCTGCTTTTACGCGTCTGCTGAAAAAACAGTTGGAACACATTCTGACACCCGAGCTGGCTGACTTCAACAGCTTTCTGCTGCTGCAGAGGGAAGCTGTCAAAAACATCGAAAGTACGCCGCAGGAGCGGACGCAATTCTGGCGCAGTGTTTTGAAACAGGATTTACTAAATTTAGTTATAGCAGGTAAGGCTGCTCAAGCAAAGGAGAAGGTATTAGATGCAGTTAACAGTTTTAGGACTCAATCACAGAACCGCCCCCGTTGAGATCCGTGAACGTTTTAATTTTTCCAATGACAGGGTGGCAAGTATTCTGCGCCGCCTGCGCAATTACGATAATATTCCCGAAGCCATGCTGCTTTCCACCTGCAACCGCACTGAGCTGTACATGGTTATCGAAAATCCGCATGAAGCAATTCCTTTTATCAAATCATTGCTCAAGCATTTGGCAGGCGAACATTACCAAAGCGAATATTTTTACAATCTGAACGGAACAAATTGCGTCAAGCATCTGTTCCGCGTAGCATCCAGTCTTGATTCACTGATTGTCGGTGAAGGCCAGATTCTCAGCCAGATTAAAAATGCTTATCATATTGCCCGTATTAATGGTATGACAGATACGATTCTCAATACCATCATGAATAAGGCAATTGCCGTCGGCAAACGTGTGCGTACCGAAACAAAAATTGCTTACAGCAGCGTATCTGTTTCCAGCGCTGCTGTTGAACTGGCCATCAAAATTTTAGGTGACTTGAGCAAAGCACAGATTTTGGTGGTTGGTGCCGGTCATATGAGCGAGCTCACTGCACAGCATCTGTTGGACAAGGGTGCGCAAACCATCTGTGTCAGCAACCGTCACTACGAGAGAGCACAGGATTTGGCAGACAAATTTCACGGCACAGCTATTCCCTACCGTGCCATGTTCGAGCATGCCGCTGATGCAGATATTATTATAACCTCTACAGGTGCGCCGCATTACGTGCTCACCGCAGAAAATTTGGGACCGCTACTGCCCAAGCGCAACGGCAGACCGCTGATTCTGATTGATATTGCCGTTCCGCGTGACGTCGACCCCAGACTGGCCGATGTTGACGGCGTAACCATTTATAACATTGACGATTTGGAAGGCGTTGTTGATACCAATAAAAACTTCCGCGAAAAGGAAGCTCACGTTGCCGAACAGATTATCAGCGAAGAGATTGGTGCCCTCAAGGAGCGTCTGCGTTATTACACAATGCGCCCTGTTATGGTACAGCTGCATGATAAAATGAATTTCCTGCGCCAGAAGGTTTTGAAGAAGGCCTTTATTAAAATGCCGGAGCTTACCGACCATGAAAAGCGCATTATTGACCTGATGACCCAACGTCTGGAGCATAAATTCCTGCGCGAGCCTATGAAGGCTATGAATGCTGTAGCAGGCACCGCAGAGGAAGAACGCTATAAAAAGATGATGTGTGATTTATTTTTATTAAACGAAACCGGAGAGGAGTTTGGTGATGAAAGCAAAATTGACGATTGGGACTAGACAAAGTCTTTTAGCGCTTTGGCAAAGTAATCATATTGCAGCCTTACTGCGTAAGGAGTATCCTGAATGTGAGGTTGTACTGAAAAAAATTGTCACCAAAGGCGACCGTATTTTAGACGTACCCTTGGCGCAAATCGGCGGCAAGGGTTTATTTACCAAGGAAATTGAAGAGGATCTTTTAGACGGTACTGTTGACTTGGCCGTGCATAGCCTTAAGGATATGCCTACCGTTCTACCGGAAGGCCTGTGTCTGACAGCAATTACCGAGCGTGCCAACGTCGGTGATGCTTTTGTCAGCAACAAATATGCTACCTTCGAAGAGCTGCCGCTCGGCTCCGTAGTCGGCACCAGCAGCCTGCGCCGCAAGGCACAGCTGTTAGCTAAGCGTCCGGATTTGGAAATCCGCGACCTGCGCGGCAACGTTGATACCCGCCTGCGTAAGCTGGATGAAGGACTGTACGATGCTATTATTCTGGCCGCTGCAGGCTTAGAGCGTCTGGGTCACGGCGACCGTATCTCCAGCCTGATTCCTGCTGATGTCTGCCTGCCGGCTGTAGGCCAGGGCGCATTGGCAATCGAAGCGCGTACCGCGGATAAAGAAGTACGCGATATGCTGAGCTTCTTAAATGACCTGAACACCAAACAGGCTACCGATGCCGAGCGTGCCTTCTTGGGCTTACTGGAAGGCGGCTGTCAGGTTCCTATCGGCGTACATGCCGACGTTGAAGGTGAAAACATTCGCATTGAAGCAATCATTGCTGCCTTGGACGGCAGCACTATTCTGCGTGATACAATAAACGGCAAGGCTGATGACGCTGTCAGCCTCGGTCAACAGCTTGGCAAAAAAATGCTGGCTGCCGGCGGTCAGGAAATTCTGGCCTCTATTCTTTAAGGAGAGTGACATCATGACAAAACAAGGTAAAGTATATTTAATCGGTGCAGGCCCCGGCGACCCGGGCCTTCTGGGACTCAAGGCTAAGGAATGCCTGCAGACTGCAGACGCTGTTGTTTATGACCGTCTGGCAGATCCGCGTATTCTGGCCTTCGCCCGCAAGGATGCAGAAATGGTTTACGTTGGCAAAGCCAGCGCCAACCACACCATGCGCCAGCCCGATATCAACAAGCTGCTGGTAAAACTGGCTGCCGAAGGTAAGGTTGTAGCACGTTTGAAGGGCGGCGACCCCTTTGTCTTCGGCCGCGGTGGCGAAGAAGCCATCGAACTGCGTGAAGCAGGCCTGCCGTTTGAGTTCGTTCCCGGCGTAACCAGTGCTATTGCTGTTGCCGAATATGCCGGTATCCCTGTTACCCATCGTCATGTAGCAACCTCCTTTGCCGTTATTACCGGTCACGAGGATCCTACTAAAGGAGAATCCACTATCCATTGGAAGGGTCTGGCAACCTCTGTTGACACTCTCGTTTTCCTCATGGGTGTAGAAAACATCGAAAAAATCAGCCGTGAGCTCATCGCTAACGGCCGCAGCGCCGACTGCCCGGCAGCTGTTATCCGTTGGGGCACTCATCCCGAGCAGCGCACTCTGATTACCACCCTCGGCAAAGCTGCCGCTGACGTTAAGGCAACCGGCATGAAGCCGCCTGCTATCTTCCTCGTCGGTGAGGTTGTACGCCTGCGTGAGCAGCTGCAATGGTTTGATAACAAACCCCTCTTCGGCAAAACCGTTATCGTTACCCGCGCACGTGCACAGGCCAGCGCTCTCACCAAAAAGCTGGAAGCACAGGGTGCCAAGGTTATCGAAGCTCCGGCAATCAAAATCGTTCCGGCAGCAGATTACGCTCCGCTGGACAACGCTATTGCCAATATCAATGACTACAAATGGCTTGTCTTCACCAGCGCTAACGGCGTAGATTACTTCTTCGAGCGTCTGGGCGCTGCTAAGAAGGACGCACGCGCCCTGGCTAATGTTACGCTTGCCGCTATCGGCAGCGCCACTGCCAAGGCTCTGGCAGAACACGGCCTCACCGCCGACCTCATTCCTTCCGCTTATAAAGCAGAAGAGCTGGCTGAAGCTCTTGCCGGCGAAATCACCGCCGGTGACAAAATCCTGCTGGCACGTGCTAAGGTTGCACGCGAAGTATTGCCCGAATCTCTGCGCAAAATCGGCGCCATCGTTGACGTCGTAACTGCTTACGAAACCGTTGCCGACTGCGAAAACAAGGATGAGCTTATCGAAGCTCTCGAAAGCGGCGAAGCAAGCATCGTAACCTTCACCAGCAGCAGCACCGTAACCAACCTGCTGGAGGTTCTCGGCGATAAGAAGGAACTGCTGAACAAGGCTGCTCTGGCTGCTATCGGCCCCGTAACCGCAGATACCCTGAAAAAGCATGGCTATACTCCGGCTATCAATGCCGCTGAATATACAATCGACGGCCTCATGACCGCTATCACAAATTTTTATAATAAATAAGGAAGTGTATCAAGATGAGTATTACCGGTTTTCCTGTATACCGTCCGCGCCGCACACGCGCTACTGAAAATCTGCGTGCAATGATCCGTGAAACCGAGGTTTCCGTAAAAGACTTAATCTATCCGCTTTTCGTCGTTCCCGGCAAAAACGTTAAACATGAAATCGAATCTCTGCCCGGAAACTACCACTGGTCCATCGACCGCGTTATGGAATGTGTTGACGAGGTTGTTGAGCTGGGTATTCCCGCTGTCCTGCTCTTCGGCGTACCGTCCTACAAGGATGCTGTCGGCAGCAGCGGCTGGGATATGAACGAACCTGTACAGCAGGCCTGCAAGCTGATTAAAGAAAAATACCCCGAGCTGGTTATCATTACCGACGTCTGCCTGTGCGAATACACCGAGCATGGTCATTGCGGCGTACTGCAAAACGGCTGCACCGTAAACAACGATGAAACTCTGCCGCTGCTGGCTAAGGTTGCTGTTTCCCATGCTCAGGCCGGTGCTGACATGATTGCTCCTTCCAACATGATGGACGGTTATGTTAAGGCTATCCGCGAAGCACTGGATGCAGCAGGCTTCAACCATATTCCTATCATGGCTTATTCCGCAAAATTTGCTTCCGCATATTACGGTCCCTTCCGCGCCGCAGCAGACTCTGCTCCGTCCGCAGGCGACCGCAAAGGCTACCAGATGGACCCCGCCAACAGCGACGAGGCTCTGCGCGAGGTTTCTCTGGATATTGAAGAAGGCGCAGACATCGTCATGGTTAAACCGGCTCTGGCCTTCCTCGACATTGTGCAACGTGTACACGAAACCTTCAACCGTCCGCTGTGTGTTTATAATGTCAGCGGCGAATACGCTATGGTTAAAGCTGCAGCTGAAAAAGGCTGGATTGACGAAAAACGTATCGTTATGGAAACCATGCTTGGCTTCAAGCGTGCCGGTGCCAAAATGATTATTACCTACCATGCGCTTGATGTAGCAAAATGGCTGCAAGGCAAATAAGGAGATATTACAATGGAACATACAAAATCTCAGGCTGCTTTTGAGGAAGCACGCCAATATATTCCCGGCGGCGTTAACAGCCCCGTACGCTCCTTCCGCAGTGTCGGCGGTGTACCGCCGTTCATCTCCGGCGGCAAGGGCAGCAAAATCTATGACATCGACGGCAACGAATACATCGACTACGTTATGTCCTATGGTCCGCTGCTCATGGGCCATGTACCCGACTGCGTAACTGACGCTATCAAGGCTGCGGCTGAAAAGGGCACCTCCTACGGCGCTCCGACTGTTGCCGAAACCGAGCTGGCAAAATTAATCTGCTACCTTGTTCCGTCCATGGATATGGTCCGCATGGTCAACAGCGGTACCGAAGCAACCATGAGCGCTCTGCGCTTAGCACGCGCCTACACCGGCCGTGACTGCATCATCAAATTCATCGGCTGCTACCATGGTCACCATGACAGCCTGCTTGTTAAAGCAGGCAGCGGCGGAGCTACCTTCGGCGTACCCGACAGCCCGGGCGTACCCAAGGCAGTAGCAGCAACCACTATTACCGTACCGTTCAACGACCTGCCTGCTCTGGAAAAGGTTTTTGCCGAACGCGGCGAAGAAATCGCCTGCGTTATCATGGAGCCTACTCCGGGCAACATGGGCCTGGTTCTTCCGCACGAAGGCTTCCTGGAAGGTGTACGTGCCATCACTAAAAAATATGGTGCTCTCCTCATCTGCGATGAGGTTATGAGCGGCTTCCGCAGCGCTCAGGGCGGCAGCCAGTCCCTCTATGACATCGATCCCGATATCACCTGCCTCGGCAAGGTAATCGGCGGCGGTCTGCCTGTTGCTGCTTACGGCGGCAAGCGCGAAATCATGCAAATGGTTTCTCCTGCTGGCCCGATGTATCAGGCAGGTACCTTAAGCGGTAACCCGCTGGCTATGGCTGCAGGTATTGCAGCACTCACCTATATGGAGCAGAACGATGTCTGCAACCGCGCAGAAAGCCTTTGCGCTATTCTGACCGGCGGCTTGGAAAAGGCAGCAGCTAAGGCCGGTGTACCTGTACAGATTCATCGCCTCGGCAGCATGTTCACCGTCTTCTTCAACAATAAACCGGTAACTGATTTTGACAGTGCTGCAGCCAGCGATCTGGAAGCCTTCAAAATCTACTTCCATTCCATGCTGGAGCAGGGTATCTATCTGCCTCCTTCCCAGTTCGAAACAAACTTCGTTTCCGTTGCTCACAATCCCGAGGATTTGCAAAAGACTATTGATGCTGCGGAAATTGCCTTTGCTGAAGTTGCCAAAGCAAGAAAATAACAGCTAAAGCATTATAAAAAATAAGCGTGCAGGCTTGCACAAGCTGACATCAGTCAGCAGTAAGCATGCACGCTTTTAGTTTTAAATTTTAAAATCTCATCTTAGCCACGAATCAGTTTAATAGAAGGTACTGCTGCTCTGACAAATTTCCACAGCAGCACGGAAATACTGCAATCCATAACCGAATGCAACACAGTACCCGCACCCACCAGCACGATAACACTCATAACAAAACCATTGGACAGCTGCTCTTGCGTAAACATATAACCGCTGAAGAAGAAGGGGGCTACCACAAGCACTTCTCCCAAAGCATGCAATACGGCAAGTCCCAGATTCAGACCGATACCGGCCACGAAGCTCTCCATAATATTCGGATAGCGCCTAATAATTAATGCACCGACCAGAGCGAAAATGATATGGGTTGCTGCACGCGCAGCGATAATCAGGGGTGTGGTTACAAAAAAGCCCATCGTTGTACCAAGGCAGACAGCAGCTGCCACCTTAGGCGAAATAAACATTGCCAAAAAAATTGCCGCATGCGCACCCAAAGTAAAGGACATCGGTCCGATAATCACCTTCGGCATAACCATAGGTACAACCAAACCTATAGCGCACAATACGCCTGCGAGAACAAGTTGATAAATATTTTTATGTTCCAAGAGTATTTCCTCCTATTCAAGTATTAGCTAGTGATTATAGCACTATTCGAGATAACTTGCAAATACTATGTAAAAATGATTTTTTTAAAATTAGGTTATTCACTTCTCCCGGTGGATTTATCCCGATAATTTCCCACTTATCCCCAGTTTTTCACAAAAGTTATCCACAATGTGCATAACTTTTGTGGATTGGTGGATAAAAGCTGTGCATTACCTTTATAAAAATCTCGCTATCCATAAATACTTCCGTCTGTTGCTTATTATTTCACCGGCTCTTCCTCTTAGATTTGACTTATTATCCATAATAGCATATAATTTAAGTAGGTTTATAGATAATTACCGAGTTTAACTCAAAGGTGGAGAATCAATGAAAATATCAACAAAAGGACGCTATGCCTTGCGCATGATGCTGGATTTGGCAGATCATCAGCAGGACGGCTTTGTTGCCCTCAAGGACATTGCGGCAAGACAAAACATTTCCAAAAAATACTTGGAGCAGATTGTGCCTATTCTGAATAAATCCAACTTTCTGCAGGCTAACCGCGGCTTTCAGGGCGGTTATCGTTTGGTTAATGCACCGCGTGAGTATACTGTCGGCAGCATTCTGCGCCTTACAGAAGGCAACCTTACACCGGTAGCGTGTCTGGACTTTAACCCTGTAGGCTGCGAGCGCCGCAACGAATGCATTACCTTGCCGCTGTGGCAGGGACTGAACAAGGTTATTGCAGACTATCTGGACAATATCACTCTGCAGGATATTCTCGACAATTATAAAGCTCGCAGCATTGATAATTATTCAATTTAATGCTTAACCGCCGGTTACATAAAGCCGGCGGTTTTTTGCGCTCTAAATTAAAGAAAGCAGTCCGCGCGGACTGCTTTCTTTTGGTTAGGAAATGGGATGTGATATGTATTTTATCTGCTTATTCAGCAAATAACGGAGTGGAGAGATAACGCTCGCCGGTATCAGGCAGCAGCGCTACGATAACCTTGCCCTTGTTTTCCGGACGTTTTGCCAGCACAGTTGCCGCATATACAGCAGCACCGGAGGAAATGCCTATGAGCACGCCCTCCTTATGGGCAATAGCACGACCGGTTTTGAAGGCATCCTCGTTTTCAACAGCGATGATTTCATCATATACCTTGGTATCTAAAGTGTCAGGTACAAAGCCTGCGCCGATACCCTGAATTTTATGCGGACCAGCAACACCTTTGGAAAGTACCGGAGAACCTGCAGGCTCTACAGCAACAACCTTCACATTGGGATTTTGGGATTTCAGATATCCGCCTACACCGGAAAGAGTACCGCCGGTACCTACGCCGGCAACAAAGATATCAACCTTGCCTTCGGTATCCTGCCAGATTTCCGGACCGGTAGATGCTCTGTGAGTTGCAGGGTTAGCAGGATTGGTGAACTGGCTGGGGATAAAGCTGTTCGGAGTGCTTTCTGCCAGCTCCTGAGCTTTGGCAATCGCACCTTTCATACCCTTAGCACCGTCAGTCAGCACAAGCTGTGCGCCATAAGCCTTCAGCAGATTGCGGCGTTCAACGCTCATGGTTTCAGGCATAGTCAAAATGATTTTGTAACCGCGGGCAGCAGCTACGGATGCCAGACCGATACCGGTGTTGCCGCTGGTGGGCTCAATAATAGTAGCCCCCGGCTTAAGAACACCCTTAGCCTCTGCATCATCAATCATTGCTTTGGCAATTCTATCTTTGACGCTGCCGGCGGGATTGAAGTATTCCAGCTTGCCCAGAATCTTTGCTTCCAGCTTGTTTTCAGCTTCGTAGTTTTTCAGCTCCAGCAGCGGAGTGCCGCCAATCAAATTAGTAATGCTAGTATAAATTGCCATAATAAATCGCTCCTTTATCTTCATCTAATCAGTATATTATCGTTGTATAGTTTTTCTTTCTTATATTAACAGGTAACCAGAGGCAACATCGTGTATCAAAATGCAAGCTTTTCATTAGTATAATCCCTCATTTTCTCTGTTTTGTAATCTCTAGTAATCATAGTTTATTTATAGGTATTATTATACTGTTTTTTTTCTTACTGTCAACAAAAAGAATTACAATTTTCTTTGCTTGACAAAAAAACGTCTGTAATGTACCATATGAAACATATTAAGACAGTAGGAATTGAATTTTACTCAAAATACGCCGCAAAAAGACGCTGACTCTGTAAATCTCACGCCGGTAAGCGTATAATATAAAAGTAAAAGCAGGATTTCCGCTATTGAAGGAGAATATTTTACTATTATGGAAAAGCAATTTATCTATGCAGATAATGCAGCTACAACAAAAATGAGCGACGTTGCCGTTAGAGCAATGCTGCCCTATCTTCAGGAAATATATGCCAATGCTTCCAGCGTGCACCTTTTAGGTCAGCGCAGTGCAGCAGCTTTGTTTAGCGCACGGCAGCAGGTGGCACAGGTACTGAACTGTGCGCCGAAGGAAGTTTTCTTTACCTCCGGCGGCAGCGAAGCAGATAACCAGGCGCTTATCAGCGCTGCGGCCCTCGGCAAAAAGCAGGGCAAATGCCATATCGTTTCCACTGCCATGGAGCATCATGCTATTTTGCACACGCTTGAAGCGTTGGAAGCACAAGGCTTTACCGTAACACTGCTGCGTCCGCAGGCTGACGGCATCGTCACCGCTACGCAGGTAGCAGAAGCTATTACAGATACCACCTGTCTTATTTCCGTCATGTACGCCAACAACGAAACAGGTGCCATCCAGCCTATACGCGAAATCGGTGCTCTCTGCCGCAAGCGCGGCGTGCTTTTCCATACCGACGCCGTGCAGGCCGCAGGACATCTTACTATTAACGTACAGCGCGATAACATCGATATGCTTTCGCTTTCCGCACACAAATTCCATGGGCCGAAGGGCATCGGCCTTTTATTTGCCAAGAGCAATATCCAGCTTACAAGCCTTATCCGCGGCGGCGGTCAGGAGCGCGGCAAGCGTGCCGGTACCGAAAATCTTCCCAGCATCATCGGACTTGCCACAGCGCTTAAAGATGCACATGAGCATATGCAGCAAAATACTGCTTATATCACAGGTCTGCGCGATGCTCTGCGCAACGGTTTAGATAAAATGGACGGCGCCGTTTTTAACGGCAGCCGTGAGCATTGCCTGCCCGGTACTGTCAACTACAGCTTTCAGGGAGTAAACGGCGAAACACTGCTTTCGCTGCTTTCTAACGAAGGTATCTGCTGCTCGTCCGGCTCTGCCTGCTCCGCAGGCTCGCTAGAGCCCAGTCATGTACTGCTCGCCCTCGGCCTGAGCCACGAAACAGCGAAAAGCGCTCTGCGCTTTTCGCTGTGCGAATACAATACTATGGACGAAGTTCAAACAATTATAACTAAGGTTACAGAAGCGGTAAACCGCTTACGGAGGTAAAAATATGCTGTCAACAGCTGCCAATTTAATAAATAAGCTCGCCTGTGAGCATGACCTAAGCGACGCAGAGCTGTTGACGCTGATAACAAGCACTGAACCTGACATCAACAAGCTGCTCGCCTGCGAAGCTGATAAACTCCGCCGTCAATATTACGGCGACAAGGTCTATATCCGTGGTCTGATTGAATTCACCAACTACTGCAAAAACAACTGCTACTACTGCGGTATCCGCGCCGGCAACAGCCTCGCGGAACGCTACCGTCTGACGCAGGAGGAAATCCTGGCCTGCTGCGCCGAAGGCTATAGGCTCGGCTTCCGCACCTTCGTGCTGCAGGGTGGCGAGGATGCGTATTATACGGATGACAAAATCTGCGCCATCGTCAGCGCCATCCGCAAGCAGCATCCCGACTGCGCCATTACACTGTCCATTGGCGAAAAAAGCCGTGCCGGCTATCAGGCATACTTCGATGCAGGCGCCAACCGTTATCTGCTGCGCCACGAAACAGCGGATGCGGAGCATTACGCCAAGCTGCATCCAGACTGCATGAGCCTGGAAAACCGCAAGCGCTGCCTGTTTGACCTCAAGGAAATCGGTTATCAGGTTGGTTCCGGCTTCATGGTAGGCTCCCCCTACCAGACGCCACAAAACCTTGTCAGCGACCTGCGCTTTCTGCAAAAGCTGCAGCCTGATATGATTGGCATAGGTCCTTACATTACGCATGAACACACACCATTTAAGGATATGACCAGCGGCACATTGAAACAGACGTTGCGCCTGCTGTCTATCCTGCGACTGCTCTTCCCTTACGCGCTGCTGCCTTCGACAACAGCGCTCGGCACCATCCATCCCCAAGGACGCGAGCTGGGGCTGCAGGCCGGTGGCAACGTCGTGATGCCTAACCTTTCTCCGATAGGAGTACGCAAAAAATACGAGCTATACGCCAACAAAATCTGCACCGGCGAGGAGGCAGCCCAATGCCGTGGCTGTCTGGAAGCACGCGTAAAAATAGCAGGCTATAACATAGTAACCGACAGAGGCGATGTACGCCGCACTTTAGATAAACCAGAAGGAGAAAAATTATGAACAAGAAAGCACTAATCGCTATGAGCGGCGGCGTTGATTCCAGCGTTTCCGCATTGATGATGCTGGAGCAGGACTACGAATGCACCGGTGTAACCATGAAGCTTTTTGCCAACGAGGATATCGGTGTTTCCAAAGCCAACAGCTGCTGCTCCATTGATGATGTAGCAGATGCCCGCAGCGTAGCAACCAGCCTTGGCATGCTTTACTACGTTTTCAACTTTGCCGACCGCTTTGAACGCGACGTTATCGACCGTTTTGTTGACGCTTACGTTAACGGCAGAACACCTAACCCCTGCATTGACTGCAACCGTTATCTGAAATTCGACCAACTTTTCGTGCGCGCACAGGAGCTTGGCTGTGACTATGTTGTCACCGGCCACTATGCGCAAATCAGCTATGATGAAGCCAAAGGCCGCTATCTGCTGCGCAAGGCAGTTGATCCTTTGAAGGATCAGAGCTATGTGCTTTATTCGCTCACACAGGAGCAGTTGGCACACGCTATGTTCCCTCTCGGAGGCCTGTATAAGACACAGGTACGCGAAATTGCCGAAAAGCATGGCTTCGTCAACGCTCAAAAGCATGACAGTCAGGATATCTGCTTTATCCAGACCGGCACCTACGCTGATTTCATCGAAGCACGCCTGGGCAGGAAATTCAATCCCGGTAACTTTGTAGACGAAGCAGGCAACGTGCTCGGCAGACACAAGGGTATTATCCATTACACCGTAGGCCAGCGCAAAGGCCTGGGCTTGGCACTGCCGCAGCCTATGTACGTTAAAGAGATTGACACCAAGAACAACGCTGTTATCCTCACAACAAACGAGGGACTGTTTACAAAAAACGTTACAGCCAAGAACATCAACCTTATCGACTGCGACGCTATCACCGAACCGCGCCGTGTGAAAGCACGCATCCGTTACCATCAGCAGGAGCAATGGGCAACTGTTACCCAGCCTGACGCAGATACTCTGCAGCTCGTTTTCGACGATCCTCAGCGCGCTATCACCAAAGGCCAGTCCGTTGTTATGTATGACGGTGACGTAGTTGTCGGCGGCGGCACAATCGTATAATACCCTGCAAATTAAAAGCATCAGTTGCTACAATAATTGTAGCAACTGATGCTCTTTTATTATACTCGTTCTGAATGAGTAATAATTTTACCAGTTGTCAGCAAAACATTTTTAAGCATGATTAATATTTTCTTTATATATACATTGTCAACACTGACTCTATATGATAGAATACAAACAGGCAGATATAAAGAGAAACAATATTTTTATACCGCTCTAAAATAAGTTTGCCAGAAGTAAGGAGGAATAATATGAAATCATTAAAAGGCACCAAAACCGAAAAGAACCTGTTGGAGGCATTTGCTGGCGAATCCATGGCACGCAACAAATACACCTGGTTTGGTATTGTAGCCCGCAAAGCAGGCTATGATCAAATCGCTGAATTATTTGAGAAAACCGCTAATAATGAAAAAGCTCACGCTTATATGTGGTTCAAGGAATTAGACCAGTTAGGCGATACTGCAGCTAACCTTTTAGCAGCAGCTGAAGGCGAAAACCATGAATGGACCGATATGTATGTAAAAATGGCACAAGAAGCTGAGGAAGAAGGTTTCCCTGAAATCGCAGCAAAAATGCGCGGTGTTGCAGCTATCGAAAAACGTCATGAAGAACGCTATCGTAAACTCTTACAAAACATCGAAGAAATGAAGGTTTTCAGCAAAGACAGCGGCCTGACCATTTGGGAATGCCGCAACTGTGGTCATATTGTAGTCGGCCCCAGCGCTCCGGAAGTTTGCCCTGTCTGCGCTCATCCTCAAGGTTTCTTTGAAGTGCATATGGATAACTTCTAAGCTTATACATCTCCCCAAATGCATAAGAGAAAGTAGAAAAGTGTAGCGTAAAATTTACGTTGCACTTTTTCTTTATTTCCGTTTCAAAACCAATACGCAAATGAAACGCAAATTTTTACGTTTCATTTCTAATGCAACGTGAAAGAGCCGTGCAAATTATGCATGGCTCTAATTTCTTATAATGAATTTTTAGGTTCTAAATTGCAATAAGAAGTTGCACACTTTTTGAAAATTAAGATGCATAGATCT
>OGRD01000522.1_pt1 | contig 19779 bp, 13 predicted proteins | sample 1553441 | NCBI WGS metagenome assembly OGRD01 (sample SAMEA2580106, study PRJEB22360) | human gut metagenome | biome: human gut; feature: human-associated habitat; material: faeces | place: Denmark | collected 2008/2010
TAGAAGTTATCCTCCCTTAGGCGTTCCAGCAATTCACTTTCTTTGCTATGAGGCTTACGCCTCAAAGGGCCCTAATTGAGCCATAGACAACCTCCGAGTAATAAACTAATACCTATTGTCCAACTAACAATAAGTGTTTTTATAATTGTATTAAAAGCATCAGAATCATCTACAATCGAAGTAGCAATGTCCCACCATTTTTTATTAGTTAATACCAATAACAATGCCTTACATGCAACTGGATCGTATTCACCTTGCTTAGAAAAGAATTTACGTTTGCATTGAACACAAGTCCTTCTATATTTTGTTGCTCTAGGTTTATTAACAAATTCTAGAACTTTATCTTTCCTATAAAAATTCTTGTAAACTCTGCCATCGTAGATTTTAACAGCAAATGGATTTTCATTATCAGTATTTTCCAAAAATAAATACTTCAACTTATTGTTTGTCGCTCTGATGGATTTACCAAGTACATCTGCTGCTTCATTTGTACTATAGTAGCTATCCATATCCATTCGTGTTAATTCCTTGATTTTATTAAATTTTCGTATTTAATTGTATCCTGCAAATGATTATTATCTTTTTCAAACAATTCTCGAACAAATTTAATTTCTCTTTCCATAGAAACTATCTTTTCTTCAAGTTTTGAAATTCTAACTTCGTTTTCATGAATTTTATTATCTGTTCTGCTATAATAAATCAAGGCATATACCGCAATAAAAATAATCATTCCACCAAGAAATGCAGACAAAATAGACATGACATGTTTAACCGTAACATTATTGTCTTTCCTGATTTCTCGTATGTCGTCTTTTTGACTAATTTCATTCGCAAACTGTTTCATTTCTTTAAGTGACATAAAATTCTCCGATCCTTTTCTGTTAACAAATCTTATTGCCTGTTAACGGTTATGCCAGCTTTTCACTGGCAGTTTGATCTAACATTGCCCGTAACATAATATTACGAGCACCATTATATGTTTGTCAACAAACATATATTTAATTATTGCTGTTTATATTCCTTTATGTTATAGTGGGCTATAATATCAATATAGCATCAAAGAAAAATATTTCAAGTACTTATAGAAATAAATTTAAATATTTTTTCAAATTTAAAAACAACAGGGAAGCATTTAGCCTCCCTATTTATATGAATAAGCACTATTTATCTAATTGATGTTAAATTAACATCAGAAGTTTCGGTGTAGGTTTCGCATGAGATATCTTGACAACCTGTAATAATAAAAATAGTAAACATTGCACAAGTGATTTGAAATAATCTAAGCATATTTTACTCCTTTTTATCTGAATCACCCTGTTCAGTAGAGTTTTTACTACTGAAAATTTCTATTATAGCCTTACATTTGGAAATAACTAAACAGTCTAAAACAGAAATAATACCTCTTGCAGAATAACCGGCTAAAGCTATTGCAATTTCTCTGAAATTAACAGAAATTGCACATTCTTTAAAAAACCAGTTCACAATAAGACCAGCAAAAATAGCAATAAGCACTTCTCCAATAGCTTTTCTAAATCTGCACTTATCTACTATAGACCGAGTAAAGCCTCCAAAACCAGCTAACAGAATTACTAATGGTAAATCTTTAAGTGCATTTTGCATTTTTATTCTCCGATAAAAGATTCATTGTGTAAGTATAAGCATGTTCTATTAATCCAAAATCTTTAGACCATTCCAACAAATTTGCTTCATATGGAGTAGGATGAATAACAGTAACATTAGGAAGTTCATCCCATGCATCTTCATAGATTTGTGTTACTTCTCTCTCCATAGTAGCTAAAGCTGCTCTATAAGCTCTTTCAATTCTATTGTACTCACGATTAGTATTTTTATCATCAACACAAAGAATTATATAGATATGCTTATAATTACCGATATCTTTTATTGGAGGTGTTGGAATCATATTTTTTACTCCACCATCCACAAAGTAAGCATCCCCTATTTTCACAGGTTCAAAAACAACAGGTATAGCAGCAGAAGCCATACAAGTTATTGGTGTAGCATCACACATCATCGGTTCAAAATTTGGCAGCTTGGTTACTGCAACTCTCACATTGTTTCTTGCTTTCTCGTTAACATACTTCTTTAGTATGCTAAACATTCCATCAGCAGTCATCAAATGATCTACAGTAGCTCCAAATAGTGATTCTACTTGATGAAGAACACACGGGGTGAATAATTGAGCTGCTGGAGTTGATTTGATCAATTTTTCAAGCTCTCTTCCAGACACACCAGAAGCATGTAAAGCAGCAATACAAGCCCCTGCACTACTACCAGTATACTTATCAATAGTGATATTGTTATCTTCCATTGCTTTAAATATACCTGTAGCGCATTCAATTTGAGCACAACCGCCACCTTCTACAACTGCTAATACTGGTTTCACAATTTCACCTTTACTTACTCTATTAGAATCGGTTTTAATCTTAGTGTCATTTTGCCACATAAATCCTCCCAAAGATTAAACATTACAATACTAATATACATTATAGTTGCTAAAATTAGCAATCTTAGCAACTATAAATCTTAAAACATATAAATTTATATGTAGTGCAAGTTAATTTTAATTACGACCTTATTAGTACTATAATAAAATTTCTTAAGCTATTGAAGCTCTACTATTATGCTAAAGCTACTGATGCGGCTTCTTCGTTCAATTCACGGATAGTGTGCGGAGGCACGTTCTCCGGATCGGGTGCGAGATTGATCGCAGCCAGCCCGTCGGCATCGGCTGCGGCTTCGATTGCGTCTTTGACCTGATAGTATTCAGCCCAGAGCGCCAGCACCCACGCCTGCACCGCCGCGCCTTTCGCGCTGCCCTTCGAGGCGCAGACGACTGCCAGCGTCAAGTCCTCAGGATCAACATATTTCTGCTGGTGCTGCTTGTAGTTGCTCCAGAGCTGCGCGACTGCGGCGGCCTTGCGCTCATCGAGTGAGAGTTGCGGCGGATCGGTAAGCTCCGGCAGACCGTCCGCGCCGGTCATGATCCGTTTCCCCGCCGCCTGTCCGTCAAGCAGGTTGTGGTAGAGTTCTTCGGTGATTTCGATATATCCATCCGGGACGGTGTATTCCCCCGTTTCCGCATCGAAATTAAAATGAATTTCATCGATATAAAAGCCATCTTTCCAGTAGTATTTCATGGGTATCTCTCCCTCTTTAATATCCGATTAATATCCGATTGCGATCCAGTAAGCGGCGAAGCTGCCTGAGCCGGGATGTCCTTTTACAATCACATCCAGTTTACTGTTCCCATCAAACACCACCGATGCGATCAATCCAGAACCGGAGGTGGTGGCAGTGGCTACGAACGCTGAATTCGGGAATGCAATCGGTAAAGTGGCACTCGTTGTACCGTCAGCGGTTATATTCAACACAGCTCCCCACTGTACAATCATTCCGCCGGGCAGTTTGAAGTAGCCGGGCCGGGCTTTGGATTCGGTGATTTCTGTATCCGTCAGCAATCGCTGCCATGCTGAAAACGTGCGTTCGCTTGAACCGCTAGTAGCGTTAAAACAACTACGGTTAAATGACTTATTTTTGTCAAACAGGATGAGTGTTTGTGTCAGATAATTACCATTTCTGATTACCTGCAAGGTCCCGCCGTTTTGTTGATACGTTTCCGGGTAGTTCAGGTGCGGTGTATCTCCTCCGATGAAATAGAAACCGTGGTCGATGACCTCGTTGAAATCAATCGCCCCAGACTTTGCCGATGCGTTCGGATAGATACCGTGCGTGGTCAGCCCGGCGATAGCAGCCTTGTCCGCCGCCGCCATCAGACCAGCCGCCGAAGCTGTCGCTGCCGGGATCGTCACGGCGCCAGAGTTGTCCGGTAATTGCCCGCTCACACTTTTAACCAGCGCGGATTTGTTGAACTTTCCCCATTTTCCGACCGTCTGCGGCTTGGAGTAAGGCGCATCAGGCACCGCAATGCTCGTGCCGGTCCACTGAGTGATCTCATCATCAGGGATGTACTGCAAGCGGACCTCGTCGACCAGTCCGCTGAACGTGCGTTCCGTGCTTCCTGCAGCGTGCGTTCCGGCAAAACCGCCGATTGCAAGCGTTGAACAGAAGTTCGCCCGCTGCTGTGCTGAAATCTCGTTCAGGAACGCACCGTTCAAATAGAAGCGGAGACCCCCAGAATATTTCACGATTGCCAGCCAATGCCACGTACCAGACGCCGGAGGCGTATCCATGTAAAACAGCGGCCCGTCCGATTCTCCGTAACGCCCGGTGGAATCAAACCCGAAGCCATTCGTAGAACTATCGTCCATAGAAAGCCATGTCGGATAACTCACGCCATGATTATTTTCATCAGGATTGAACCAGCCGGATACAACCCAGTTGTTTGCGTTCAGTTCATCCAGATTCGTCGCAACGGTCATACTGCCAGTGACGTATTTGGCACATTTGCCCCATTTACCACCCTCGACGACGGTAATTGTTCCCGTTTTTTTCGTAATCGTGACCGGGGCGGCATTCCCCGCGGCTTCGTCCTTGATTTCGTCCGCGTCGAAATGCAGCAGGATTTTGGTGTGCGCGTCGTTTCCGCCGCCGATGGTCGCGGTCGCGTCAAAGCAGGGAATATCACCGTTGGCGGGATTCTCGGGCAGCAGCCGCGATTCATCGACCGTGCCTGCACCTTTATCACTGACTTCATAGCTTTTAGTCACCTCCGACGCAGGCTGCGTCGGCGGCTCGAAGTCAGTGATCCACTTGGCGTAATCCAGTACGATAAATTCATCGATGTTTCCATAGGCGGTAGCCTTAGAATCAGCAGAACCAATCCGCAAATAGGGTTGCACGGCATTGAACTCTTTGCTGTTCGAGTTGAGCAAGCTGCCGTCAGCGAACAACATCCAGATATTTCCCGATCGCGCAACCGCGATATGCACCCAGCGGTTCAGATAGTCTGAAGGCATCGCTGCTTCAGCCAGCTTATTGCCGCTATCGTCATCATACCAATAGCTGCTGAAATGGGCTGATGCTTTGTACAGCTTCAACGTACCATCTGTGTCGATCCAGCACGCAAGCCCGTCTACGCCATAACCTGAAGGTCCCGTGCCTGATCCAGCTTCACCGTAGGTCGAAAAAATGCCAAACCTGTCAGCAGCAGAAGTAACATAAATCCACTTGTGGATTGTAAAATCTGCCGCACCGATCGGCGTCGGCATCTGCACATAGACAGCCCCCGCAGGCGTGTATCCAGTCCCCTGCAGGGAGCCGGTTCCAAACTTATTGCGTTCCAGTGAAATCGACAGGCCTGCGCGACTTGTGTCATGCGTCACGGTTCGCGCATAGCTGGAATGATCATTAAAATCCGCGTCAAATGGGCAGTAAAGCAATGTATGCTCATCCATCCCCCCGGAAACCGCCTTGAATACGACCGGATTGCCGCTTCGGTCGACCGGCACGGAATCCAATGCGGGTAGCAGCCGGGATTCGTCAATTCCAGCTGCACTGAGCATGTCTTTAAGTTCACTATCTGTCGCTACTTCGTAACCAGCACCGGCCAGAATTCCGGGCTGATAAGCCGGAGTGGTAAACGCCCCATCGTAAGCCGCGTAGTTCAGAACGTCCAGCGACGTCAAATAGACTGTACCAGCCTCTGAGTAGCTGGAGCCGGTCCACGATGCACCAAGACCGAAAATCTGGCGAGTCAGCGAGTTTGTAAACGTCGCAGAATTGTAGACTTCGCCGTTAACGTAAATCGTCAGAACACCGCTCTTGCGGACAACCGCGACGTGATACCATACGCTAGGTTGCAGCGTAAACGGCGTGTCGGTTCTGGATGTGCTGTCGCCGTTTGAATAGATGAACAAACGCCCTTCTGTCGTAGAGAGCAGCGCAAATGTACTCGCATCCGTCTGATTCCCACGTCTTGTTGAAAAAATTGTATGGGAACTGGAACCGGAACTGATTGCCGGAGCCATCATCCAGAGGCGGACGGTAAAATCCGATGTGCCAAACTGTGCCGGTAACGTTCCGTGCAAGCAGGAGCTGCCGTTGAAAAACGCCGAGCCTCCGGGACTTGACGGAGCATTGCTTACAATGTTGACCGTTCCGTAGACTCCGGTGGCAACGTCGTAGGTAGAGCGATCGTTCGTGTCTTCGTTGAGCGGTAGGCATAGCCAGTAAGTGTTATCAATTCGGCTGATTGCTTTGAAGATGACTGGATTTCCGACACTGTCGGATGACACCGATCCAGTTTCGGGCAGCAGCCGGGATTCATCGACCGTGCCTGCACCTTTATCACTGACTTCATAGCTTTTAGTCACCTCCGACGCAGGCTGCGTCGGCGGCTCGAAGTCAGTGATCCACTTGGCGTAATCCAGTACGATAAATTCATCGATGTTTCCATAGGCGGTAGCCTTAGAATCAGCAGAACCAATCCGCAAATAGGGTTGCACGGCATTGAACTCTTTGCTGTTCGAGTTGAGCAAGCTGCCGTCAGCGAACAACATCCAGATATTTCCCGATCGCGCAACCGCGATATGCACCCAGCGGTTCAGATAGTCTGAAGGCATCGCTGCTTCAGCCAGCTTATTGCCGCTATCGTCATCATACCAATAGCTGCTGAAATGGGCTGATGCTTTGTACAGCTTCAACGTACCATCTGTGTCGATCCAGCACGCAAGCCCGTCTACGCCATAACCTGAAGGTCCCGTGCCTGATCCAGCTTCACCGTAGGTCGAAAAAATGCCAAACCTGTCAGCAGCAGAAGTAACATAAATCCACTTGTGGATTGTAAAATCTGCCGCACCGATCGGCGTCGGCATCTGCACATAGACAGCCCCCGCAGGCGTGTATCCAGTCCCCTGCAGGGAGCCGGTTCCAAACTTATTGCGTTCCAGTGAAATCGACAGGCCTGCGCGACTTGTGTCATGCGTCACGGTTCGCGCATAGCTGGAATGATCATTAAAATCCGCGTCAAATGGGCAGTAAAGCAATGTATGCTCATCCATCCCCCCGGAAACCGCCTTGAATACGACCGGATTGCCGCTTCGGTCGACCGGCACGGAATCCAATGCGGGTAGCAGCCGGGATTCGTCAATTCCAGCTGCACTGAGCATGTCTTTAAGTTCACTATCTGTCGCTACTTCGTAACCAGCACCGGCCAGAATTCCGGGCTGATAAGCCGGAGTGGTAAACGCCCCATCGTAAGCCGCGTAGTTCAGAACGTCCAGCGACGTCAAATAGACTGTACCAGCCTCTGAGTAGCTGGAGCCGGTCCACGATGCACCAAGACCGAAAATCTGGCGAGTCAGCGAGTTTGTAAACGTCGCAGAATTGTAGACTTCGCCGTTAACGTAAATCGTCAGAACACCGCTCTTGCGGACAACCGCGACGTGATACCATACGCTAGGTTGCAGCGTAAACGGCGTGTCGGTTCTGGATGTGCTGTCGCCGTTTGAATAGATGAACAAACGCCCTTCTGTCGTAGAGAGCAGCGCAAATGTACTCGCATCCGTCTGATTCCCACGTCTTGTTGAAAAAATTGTATGGGAACTGGAACCGGAACTGATTGCCGGAGCCATCATCCAGAGGCGGACGGTAAAATCCGATGTGCCAAACTGTGCCGGTAACGTTCCGTGCAAGCAGGAGCTGCCGTTGAAAAACGCCGAGCCTCCGGGACTTGACGGAGCATTGCTTACAATGTTGACCGTTCCGTAGACTCCGGTGGCAACGTCGTAGGTAGAGCGATCGTTCGTGTCTTCGTTGAGCGGTAGGCATAGCCAGTAAGTGTTATCAATTCGGCTGATTGCTTTGAAGATGACTGGATTTCCGACACTGTCGGATGACACCGATCCAGTTTCGGGCAGCAGCCGGGATTCATCTATTGAACCACCAATGTCACTTATTGCTCCAGATTCATCAATCTTTTTAATATTACCATCGGTATCCACTCCTAAAGAAATTCCTCCCTCAAGAGCTGTTTTACCAGATAAATCTTGCTTTTTTAAATCAATTAAATAATCCATATCTTACCCTTACTTTAAGATAGCATTGACTGCTTACTTCCTGAAAACCAACAAAATCCAACAACTTCTGAACTATCTCTATCTGAAAAATCTAACACAACTGAATTTTCATTAAAAGTTGTACTTCTTGGAGTAATAGAACAACCCCATCCAAATAATAATTTATTTCCTAAATTATGATTAATTGTTACTTTTCCTTCTGAAACATTAGATGCTGTAAAATTAATCGCTTCACTTGTAATACCACTTGATAAATCAACAGCTTCCCATCCATCTGCTGTTTTAGCAACAACTTGTCCAACAGAAATAGATGATGGAATTGGAACTTTCCCATTTAGAGAAGTAGTAAGAGAATCATTTGTAGGTAGAGCATCTAGTTTAGATTTATCATCACTTGACATCAAACCATTTTGTGAAGAAGTTGCTACAGAATACGTAGTATCAGTTGCACTTAATGTACCATCAGCAGCAATTGTCACATTAGTACCTTGTTTCACACCACCAAGTGTTGTGGTAGTTGCAACAGGAAGTACATATCCACTACCACCTGAAGAAGTTGTATGTAAAGTTCCATCTTCATCAATAGTAAAGTCAGAACTGATTTTAATACCACCTAATGTTGATGATGAGGCAATTGGAAGTTCATATTGAGAAGCATTTGCACTTAATACGCCCTCACCAGTAATAGATAAATTAGCACCTACTTTAATACCACCAAGTGTACCAGAAGATGCTACTGGCAACTCGTAACCACTACCTGCACTTACACCTGTATCAGTATCACCAATAAACCAGTTTCCATTTTCACCAATATGAGGAGTAACACCATCTTTTCCTTCTGCAACAATACCAGTATCCTGAGTACCTATAATCCAATGTTTATTATCAGCATTAATAGAAGGAGTTAGGCCATCTGCTCCAGCGGGACCAGTTGCACTTACACCTGTATCAGTCTCACCAAGCATCCAGTGATTATTGGAAGAATTAATAGATGGTGTAGTTCCAACATCTCCTTTTGGACCAACAACCATAGCAATTGGATCGCCATACTCTGATCCAGAATTTTTAATACGTTGGCGATAATATCTATCATCATTAGTTTGAACATCATGCCATTCTGACTTATCTACAGAAAATTGATATTCAAAAGGACTTCTATAAAAAGAGAGTACCCAAGATTTAGTAGCAACTTCATCTGGACCAGCTGCTGGAACATAAGAATCGTTTTCAAATTCAAGCACATTCCTGATGACAAATTCATATTCAAATGTTCTTACTACTTCTCCCTCTGAAATAATTTTATGTTGCATTGTAGCTGAAATACTTGATGTATTGCTGTAATCAAGTAGCTCAATAAGTTTATGTGATAGAGCATATAGTTTGAATACAAAAATACCTTGAGAAGCCCTACTATCATCAACTTCATCACCTTCTGCTTTCATAATAAGAGCTTCTGGAACTCTCACAGTAGAGCCAGCGGGATAAGCTTGATCTAAGCTTACAGAAACAGTGAAAGTATAGGCTCCATTAGCATAAGAAACTGCTGTATAAGGGACACCTAAACGTTCACCTGCACCATCAATTAATACAATAGTGCCAGTAGGATTTATAGTAGTGGAAGCGGCAGTAACTTTGATAGATGAAACGGCACCAATAGAGAGCTCTTCCGCAAGAACTCCTTTTATGGCATGTTGCATATTATTATCAACAGCTACGGAAGAAGCAACTGTAACATCAGTTAAACCAGTCCACGGGGGAAATGAGGTGGGATCATCAGTTTGAGAACCATCCAGTGCAACATAATGAATTTCTAAATTCATATGATTGTTTAGAAATATATCAAGTATTCTATTTCCAAATAGATTACCTGCTTCATCATAAAGATCATTGGATAAAATATCATAATATAAAATAGTATTTTCCATGTTGCCTCTTTGTTATTTTTGTTGTCTATATAGTATAATATAGCATAATTTTTTTAAAAGTCAAGTTATTATTTGATTATTTTTTAAATTTTTATTTATTTGTTGTGATTTTACACGTTCCATTTCTTTAAGTATTACTTCCCAATTTGGTACAATCCCCTCATATCTATAATTTCTTTCTGCTTCTTTTAACATTTCATGCAATTCTACGAAATCTGCTGATTCATCATAAGCATTTCCTAAGTGACCTATAATTTTTATATGATTTCTATAAACATTAACAGAAGCTTCCCCTTCTTTCGTACCAGAACCGGTAGCGGAAAGCAATTCCTCCCACAGCACTATCGCCCTGCTCACGTGCTTTTCGACACACAGGATGCAACTGTCTGAAGCAGCCGCGTTTGTTTCACGCAGCCAGCGCACAATCTCATCTTCAAAACGACCCATATGTCTTACTCGTTCACGGATCGCTCCACAAGTCGGACACTTGGCCTGTTTATAGGTAACCTCTTGCATAGATGCTATCCGCTGGTTCATTGTATCAATTTTCTTCTGGTCCATCATGTTATTTCCCCTTTAATCTGAATCAACAATCCTTTTCTTTGTACACACCATTGTATCTTGATATACTCTTACAATATCTACCTATATACTCATTATTTGCATGTATATCGCATTTAAACAAACTTATACTAAAATCCCCTGATGGAATGGTGTATTGATGAGAAACATTACTAACATTAACATTATTGTAAGTTAACTCATCCGCATAAATTCCATAAGACTCTAAGCCCTGACCAGTAGAAATTATATCAGAAATATTACAGTCTTGTATTAAATCACCTTCGTCAGAGTGTTCAAAATAAATACCATAAGTTTCTGCTCTTATATAATCTGCATTCAAATTATTAATAGAGCAATCATAAACTTTCAAATACAAGCTATCTTGATAAATACCATAAGTTTCCGCCTTTACATAATAGTCTACTTCGTTTTCTATAATACAATCACAATTTTCAACAATACAATCAAACAAGTTTGTTTCGCGAAGGGCTGTCGATGGATAATTCATATATGTAGTAAAAATTCCATATGTAGTAGAATGTGATCTTAAGTTAGAAACCTTACAAGAAATTAAAGTAGAAACACTACAATGAAACCCACGTACACTAAACGAACTCCAAGTTAACTCCTCTTCCTCTCTATAAGTTGCAGGATTTCCTGAAGATTCACAATCAAGAACTTCACAAGAATACAATGTGCTAACAAATGTATAAAATCCAATTGCGTGCATACTTCCTAAAAGTTTAGACACCTTGCAGTAATATAAATTAGATGCGTACTGCAAGTCAGTAGTATCATCGCTTATTGAAATACCATATACATGTTCACCAGAAATATTAAGAGCCGTGCAATGATATAATTTTGCACCAAATATATGATATCCATAAGCTGATGTATAAGAATAAAACTCAGTACCGGATGCCTGAATTATTTGCAAATTTTCTGCTGTACATCCTGACAATATTACAAAATTATTTCTATTAGTAGGAGTATAAAATCCTGCAACAGTACCATCTCCATTAAATTTCCTAGCATTAACCTTGATATTAGTTGCCCTACAATTATTTAATACTAAGTAATACTGTAGATAAAAACCATACCCAAGCCTACTATAAGAAGCATCAGAAACAATAACTTCCATATCTTGAACTGTACAAGCCTTTACCAATACTGAATCAGCATCCTCTTCAGAAAAAGATCCTTGTATAAAAAAGCCATACACAGCATGTTCGCTGGATAACGCACTGACACGACAATCATATACCATTATATGTGATGTACTGTTCCCATTTAAAAAAAAGCCACCAGAATTTACACTTGAAATACGATCAACTCTACAACCATGAAATGCAGTGGGATGTCCCGAATACTCGTAAAAACTAAATCCATAAGAAGTTCCAGTAGTATACTCTAAGTCATGTACATAGCAATTATATATATGTGCGCCATTAATATTTGAAACACCATAAGAATCAGGTACATTTGCTACTTCCCACTTAGCAGTTCCACCACTTTCTTCAGACCATGTGTCAAGAACCAATCGACCATATCCTCTATAAAAATTAACGGTTGATGTAGCTTTATTACCAACCATGTAATTGATGGTTCCTTTGATCAGCAATTGATAAATTGGACGATAACAGCATAACTTTTCAGTACAATCCAATGATGGTTGAAGCCGTTCCAATGCGTAATTGACATTACGCCACGGGTTCTCTTTTGTACCATCTCCCGTTTCATCACGCGTTTCCAGATTTCCGTCCCATGCCACCGAATCGCAATAGAACGTCATAACGTCCACTTCATACTCCTGATATTCAATAAGATTCTTACCATAGTCATCAGGAACTTGAGAATAATCTTCCAGACGTTCGGGAGCATGATAAATCAACCGGAAAAGGGTGCGCTTTTCCAATGGGGCAATAAGCACATCCAAATATGATAGGCGTTTCATGCAGACATTGCTGTATTCAGGGGCTTGTGACGGTATCAGACTTCCCTCTGGGGTCAGTAAAATTTTGTGCATAAAAACCTCCGTTATGGACAAACTACATACCAATAAAGTTGCGCGATTCCGTTCGAGCTGACCGCGTTGTGATCCTGCTGGATTTTCCTGCTGCCATCCCGGTTGACGATTGCGCGCCCGATCTGGTAATAGCAATTGAGATTGTCATCGTTCGGAAGGGTTTTAAGCAATACAAGTTCTACTTTAGCTGCCGCAGCCGGAGTTTCACCACTGGCTTTTGTGGCAGCAGTGTATTTCAAAACGATAAGTCGGGTTGCGGTGATCGCTTCCGAAGTCCACGCCGGAACAGAAAACACGATGTTGTTGACCTTGCAGGTGGAAGCGCCGCCGGTGGCTCCGTCCGCCACTTTTACCTTGAATGTGTCGCCCTCGCTCGCATCGGTGATCTTGAAATAGCCGTTGTATGAGTATGATGCTTTAGCACTAGCAGTAATTGGAGTAAACACTTTACGATCGGAATGAATCTGACCAACTCTTCCTCCATTTTCTACCAAACCAGTTAATGCAGTCATCATTGACTTTGCCTGTGGTGCATTATTTGCACCTAATAGCACAGGATTTGCCATAATACCTCCTTATAGTAAGCCCTTTTTAGGAAACTCAAACGCATTCCAACTTTTCTCAAAAGCATCAACTATTTCCTCATAGAAAACAACACCATCAGCACTAATATTGCCAGTAACTTTATTTAGTGGAACGGGTTCAACAATATTCAAGTCTGGTCTACTTTCTGAGTAAAACCCAAGACCATTAGCAACATGAATAGCATTTGGATAAGCATCAGTGTCTTTTAAATAAAAGTCAGGATCAGAGCTAAATTGTATCCTAGTACGCCTTTTTGTAACTGGATGAACAAAGAAAACATCTTCTACAGGAACTACAGTATGCAAAACTGGCTTTTCATCTGCAATTTTCAACTTAACTTGTACTTTACAATAAGACCTTAAATTATCATTATCATTCAAAGTTTCTTCTGATGTTGATAATAGTAATAATTTAGCACCATTTTTAGGGATTATCAAGCCACCAATGTTAATTTGTGAAGAATTTACAGAATTTATAAAAGAAAATAAAGAATTATCAAATCTTTTTGTGTAGTATTCAAAATCGATAATTCTATTATTAAGTTTTAAAATTCTTCTTACTAAAGTATTTGCATTGTTATAAACCGCAGTTACTATCTTATCTTTGCTATAATTTGTATATGAAACTACATCATATACTTTATTAGAAACACCAACGTTACAACATTTATCTAGTTTAATAAGTTTAGCCAAAGCAAACCTCCATAATACTAAATAGATTGATAAGTTCTGAACCCTTTTCTTGGAAAATCCAAGGATTTCCAGTCTAAATAAATTCCGACTCTTTTTTCAATAATATTTAAGTCTTTATCATTCCAATCAGGAGCTTGTGTCTTATCATAAATATAACCATCGCTTCTTAAAGGAATAGGTTCACTGATTCTCAATTGATACATATCAGGACCCCAATTACCCCAACCTTTATTCTCACCAATATCACACGCAAATAATTTTGATCTTTCTTCTGATACTTGTGCTCCTGCGCTATTTGTATAAGTATAAGGCTGAGCTTTGTATAAAGTTCTCATATAAGGATTACCTTCAAACTGAACATAATCTATATATTCTTGCCCGCCAACTTTCATTTTTGCTTTATAGCTAGTTCCAATCAATCCTTCTACAGAAACAGGGTGCATAATTGCAACTTCTATCTCAACATCAATTTTATACTTTTTGCGCTTTCTATTTTCATCATAGTCGGCTTGTAAAGATTTAATTAAACCATTTCCTTTTCCTATTTCTATTCCACATATTACAATTTTATTTTCATTGACTGTACCAGTGTATTCTGTGATCCAATCATAATCGAATTTTCTAGAATAATAAGAAAATTTAATTAACAAGTTACGAAGTTTTCTAATTCCATACATAGGCTCTCCAATTGCATTTCTACAAGTATCTGTAGGATTTTTCATAGATTTATCACTTTTCTTATACATCCTTGCATCATATATATCATATGTGATTGCAGAAACAGCCATTGTAGATGGAGATGAATTGGAATTATCTGAAGGGCGGGAGGATGAAGAAGAACTTCCATCATCCTCCTCTATTTCTCCAAATGAATAAGAAACTATATAATCCCATTGTAATAAAGCTTGGCCTTGAGGAACATCAAAATGACCATTATTTCTAAATTTATCATCTTGTGCAATATCAATAGTGATATTTGTCACTTTTAAGAATACAAATTCATCATCATTAATCTGCTTTTTTATCTTTGCTGGATGCTCATCTCCCCAAAATGGTAACTTAGCTTCCCTTATTACATCCTCCTTTGCAAAGATGTCAACACCATCAGTATAATAAGTTATTACTTTATAAGTTACTTCTGCCGAGAAGTCACCTTTTTCATCTATTTCTCCATTTTGTAAGTGTTTTTGAACATCGACAATCATGATAAAAATTCCCCTTTATGTTGTTGATACTACTCCATTAGGAGTTTGAACAGAAAGAGCTGCATTAGCTGCATTAGTTGTATTCCTTGTATTCTTTTCTATTCTATCAAGTTCTCTAGATATCTTATTAGTTTCTTTAAAAATATTAGTAACATTAGCATTAATAGTTTTTTGGTAATCATTAGAAGCTGCTTTAGCTAAAATATCAAAAGCTTCTTTACTACCAAGTTCCATTTGCTCCACAGTAGTAATAGTCACTGTGCCACCGTGCATACTTTTTTGAAGCGAATCTATTTGAGATAATAGGCTTTGAGCTTCTTTTGACATCTTTAATCCAAACGAGGCATCTGTTGTGCTTTGTAAAGATTTCATTACCTTTGCATACTTTTGTTGCAATCTTTGTAATTGTGCAGAATCTCCTAAGCTGGAAGCTCTAAAATCAAGTAAATCTTCTCTTGCTTGTTTAATACTTGCAAATACATTTATAGTTTCATTTTTTAATATAGTCAAAACTTGCACAATAGAATTACGCAATTCTGGTGATTTAACAGAATTTAAAAGATTTCTGGTAAGAATATCTGCTATGTCTGCTGCACCTATTCTCATTGCAGAAGAAATATCTTTAATAGAATTTTGAACATTCTTTGGAAGTTGATTGAACTTACTTGATAAAATATCAAAACTCTTTAAAAATGCATCCATAGTAGAAGTTGATTGACTACCGAAAGCATTCTGAACAGCTTCCCCTATTGAATAACCAAACTCAGCAGATTCCTGCTGCATCTGTTTCAATATCTTAAGCCATTCTATATTATCATTAAAGAATTTACTTATATCTTTACTAAACTTACCGAAATCAGCAGTATTTAGTCTTCCAGAAAATACATCAATATTACTAGAACCTAAGTTTCCAATTAAATTAAATACAGATTTAGAAGCTGCATCAGATTTTTTATTAATTGCATCCATTACTTTTAAAACATCATTCAATGCAACCATGTCTTTAATAGCAGGAATTACATCTGTACGACCAACTTCTTTTGCATAATTAGCTAAAACTGCTTTCATGCCTTCGAAAGAAGCGTTGCTGTGAGTTTTTACATAATTTATATAATTATCATTAAAATTAATTAAAGCTTTATCTACTGTAGCAATTTCCGCTTCTAGTTTGTCAACTTGTTCTGTAGGAAGTTTTGCAATAGCTAGCACTGCTTTATATTGTAAGAGCATCTCTTTACGAAGCTCAATCATATTCATCAATGCTTCTTTAGTAGTTGTTTTCCCAATACTATTAAAATTAGTTAAAGTTTCTTTTAACTTATTAATAGAATTGCCTAAACCAACTAACTCTTCTCGTGAACGTTCTGTTTTGAAATACTTATCAAAACCAGCAGTACCAGAAGTTGCATTTTGTAAATCAGAAATTAACTGTGAATTGATACTATTTTTAAACTGAACACCAATTCTTTGTAAAGTTTCTTGAAAACCTTTTGTAAAATTAAGTGCAGTTTTTGCACCACCATTAGCAGCAGCTTGTAAAGCTCCTTGACTCAAGTAAGTTTCAAGAATAGCATCTAGTTCTTTACCCGCTGTCGGAAGCATTCTGCGCATATTACTAATAGAAGCAAGTACGCCTTTGTAATTCTCTTCAGCAAGCTCAATAGCATTTACATCATTAAAATTATCCTTAGAAGTACCTCTAAGACCTAGCAAAGCCTTAGCACTCTGGTTTGCAATATCATTGAACTTCTCAAGTAAATTATTATACTCTGCTTGGTTCTTTACTAAAGAAGTCATAGTAGTGAGCCACTTAGTAGAACCTTTCTCCATCTCTTGCACAGAAGCAGCTGTGCTATCAATAGAAGTCTTTAATAAAGCAAACTTACCAAGATCGCCAAGTTTCTTATTAAACACCTTATCAAGTTCTTCATTAAATTTTGATAAAGCATTCATCTGGTCTTGATTCATTTCCCCAAGATTCAACTTCATATTATTAAGATGTTGAACAGCGTTTGTTAGCTCCGCAATACGCTTTTTAGCTTCTTTTGAATCAGGAAGATTATTAAGTCTTTCAAGCTCCTCTTCAATCTTCTTAATTCTAACATTAATTGCACCTTGAGTGAATAACTTATCAAAACCACTAGTTAATTCATCTACATATGAAGCAGTCTGTTCTAAATATTTATTAGCACGAGAATTAACAATAGAAGCAGATAATTTACTCCAAGCAAATTCAAGTCCTTCAAGAGCTAATAAAAATAATCCAATTGGCCCTAAAACAGACTTCCATAGAGTTTTAAGAGCAGCTCCGAGAGTTAAGGCAGAATTACGCATTATGGCAAAAACACCAGTAGTAGCTCTACCAGCAGAAGCAGATTGTATCATTGCATTTCTAAATTTTACAAAATCAGCTCTAGCGCTTCTTAGTGCTCTTCCTAAACGATTGACACCAGTAACAAGTAAATTTGTATTTTTTGCAAAATCACTTGGAGAAGCTTGTAGGAATGCTCTTTTAAGAAGTAATAGCCCTACTTTAAGTTTAGTAATAGCACCATATGCTATTAATAATGTAGTAGCAAGTATACCCAATCCAATAACATACTTTGCAGTTTCCCCTATTAACGGCTTAAGCATACCAAGCAAGCTTTCGCCATTACTCTTCAATTGCGTAAACCAATTTATAACATTAAGTACAATTTTAAATCCAGACCATGTAGCAACAAATTCTGTAATCTGAATTATATTTTTTCTTATTGTTTCAACTACTTGTAGTAACTGCTGTGCTAATGATTTCTGAACTTCTTCCAAAGCCTTTGTAGCTGCATCTGCAACTTCAGTTCGATCGGTAATTAAACGCAAATTTTCAGCATACTGTCCACCAACGTCATTTGCTAGAATAGTTGCAGCTCTAATATCACGGAAGTTAAAACCAAGCTGAATCAAGCCAGCAGAAGTACCCCCTGTAGCTTGCTGTAGTCGCTGCATAGTACCGGCTAGACCAAGTTGCTGTAATGCGACTGATGTACTTTCATAACCTAACCTTTGAAAGATTGGATTAAGCTTTTCTGTATCACTACTTAACTTCAAAAGCAAAGAGTTCAAAGCAGTTGTAGCAATATTAGTTTTAAGACCACGTACAGTTAATGTCGCAACAGCAGCATTAAGTTCTTCAAATGAGACACTGGCAGCGGCAGCAGTACCAACAACTTTACCCAAGTCGGCATTTAGCTCACGAACAGTTGTAATACCTCTTTCCTGTGTTTTATAAAGTACATCAACCAAATGAGAAGATTCATATGCTGATTTACCATAAGCTTTAATAACACGAGAAAGTAATTGTGCACTTCCTTCAAGATCAGTATTACCAGCAACAGCTAGCTTTGCTGCGTTTTTCAAAACCTCTAGTGCACCAGCACCTTTAATAGTTGCTGTGGTAATAGCAAACATTGCTTTGGCTACATCTTCTGCACTTTTTCCGTACTTAGCAGAAACATCAAGAATTGTATTACCAATATTTGCTAAACCACTCTCTGTTTCTTTTGCAATTGTATTAATTTGCCTTAATTGGAAATCAAATTCACCAAAGGATTTAATAGCATCTTTAATAAAATTAACAATAGTATAAATAACAGTACCACCAGCAAAAGCAGTTACAACTGTTTTCCAACCACCTGCTAACCAATTAGTTGATCTTGTTGCTCTTTGTAGCGCATTATTTAACTGATCTGCCGCAGTAGTTGCTTGACCGCTTGCAAGTTTAAAATACTTCAAACCTTCAGAAGCTTTATAAATAGAAGCAGCAAGGCGCTCAAACCTGACAAATGCTCTCATATTAGCATTTATCATAACATCTACTTGATTAATAAAACTACGTATATGGTTTACAATAGCAGAAAGAGTACTTCCTAGATTTTCTAGATTACTTCCTACTTTATCAACACGCATCAAAGAGCTTGTAAAACCACTTATTGCACGTGATATAGAAGAAAAGCCAGAAACAACTGCTGGAGAAAATGCTGCTAAACTTCCAAATTGATCAATTGTCTCTCTTAATGCAACCGCATTTTTACTTAATAGCGCTGAAAAATCAGACATTCCAGACAATTTCTTAAAAGAAGAACCAAGTCTATTTAATGAAATTGAAATTGCATCGAATTGAGTAACTTCGGCAGGTTTAATTTTTCCTAAAGATTTATATAAATCTTTTATAGAAGTTTGTAATTTAGTTACATTGAACTCTTGTCCATCAATTACTTTAACACCTTTGATCTGATTCTTAAACTCATCTGCATATCTAGCAGTAGTCCTTAAACCTTCTCCAAACCTACGAATATGGGTTGTCATTATTTGAAATCCGGGAGCAATTCCAGAACCCATTTCAAATAAACTAGCAATTTCTCTAAAAGATTTCTTAAGAGATGAATCACTTTTATTTAATTCATCTCCAAACAACTCTATAGCAGCAATAGCTGAATCAGTAAAATTAGCTAAATTTTTGAATCCACTTCCTAAACGATTAATGGAAGTAGAAACAGATTCAATTGGTTTAATTGTGCTATTTAAATCAGCAAATTTAGTCGTAAAACGTGAAAAAGTCTCACTAAGTTCTTCAGCAACCTTAGTGAGACTCTTTATCGCTTGAACACCAGATGCTGTATTAATATTTAAATCAAATCCAACACTCATTGATTTTACCTCTTAATTTTCAATTATAGCACCGGGTAATCCACTTAAAAATTTAAAACTCCTATCAACTTCTTCTTCAACTTTTTCATCAAGTGTTTT
>OGRD01000536.1_pt1 | contig 19225 bp, 18 predicted proteins | sample 1553441 | NCBI WGS metagenome assembly OGRD01 (sample SAMEA2580106, study PRJEB22360) | human gut metagenome | biome: human gut; feature: human-associated habitat; material: faeces | place: Denmark | collected 2008/2010
GTCATTTTTGTCAGGCATAATTCGCGCTTCCTTCGTAAAAGCCTTTTCTTTATTCCAATGAAGGAAAAAAGAATAACCATCTAAAGGCAAGGAATAGCCATAAGGAATAGTAACAAAAGGAAGTTTTTCTTTAACGATTTTCTTCTCTTTCGGAGCTAAATTAAAAAAATAGATGGGTTTTGACGAGTTTTTTTCATAAAATTTTTGGGCTTTTTCAATGATGGAAGATAATTCTTCTTCATCATTTTCGTAAAGTGTTTCAGGAAGAGGCTCCTTTCTTCTAAGTTCAATTTCATAACCGATTGCCATATTGTGAGACAAAGAGTTTAAATAATGAGCAAAGACGTTTCCTTTAGCGTAATACCCGGATATAAGAATTTCTTTGTTTATGAAATGACGTTCTGGGTTTGGCGAAAGGAAAAGAGCCTTCATTTCCTCTATGGTCATAATTTCCATAGAAAGAGAAGAACTCTTTTGAATGTTTTTATAGTATGGGATTCGATTTCTCGAAGCGATCACGACATATTCTTTTTCTTTTAGAAAGCAAACTGGCATAGCACCATTATAGTCATTTTTGTGGTTTATAGGCACGTGTTGCTTTCACCGCTTCCTTCCAACCGGCGTAAAGGGACTCGGCTTCTTTGGCACTCATCTTTGGATAATAACGTTTTGAGCAACAATGATTGGACTCGATTTCCTTCAAGTCTTTCCAGAAACCACATCCCAATCCAGCCAAATATCCCGCTCCTAAAGCCGTTGTTTCTACACATGCAGGTAAACAAACTTCAACCTGAAGGATATCCGCCTGGAATTGCATCAACATCCCATTGGCGGAAGCTCCTCCATCCACTTTTAAAACGGAAAGATCCAAATTTGCATCTTCTTGCATTGTTTTAATCACATCCGTCGATTGGTAGGCAATGGAATAGAGAGCTGCACGGGTGATGTTATGACGGTCTGCCCCTCTTGTTAATCCAAAGATGGCTCCCCTTGCATCATCATCCCAATATGGTGTGCCTAAACCTACAAAAGCAGGAACGACATACACGCCATTGGTATCTGGTTTTCTTGAAGCGTATTCCTCCGATTGGGCAGAATGCTTAAACCAATCCATCTCATCGCGAAGCCATTGCACGATCGCTCCACCGATAAAGACAGAACCTTCAAGAGCGTAGGTTGTTTTATCGCCAATCTTCCAAGCGATTGTTGTTAAAAGGCCATTATGAGAGAAGATTGGTTCTTCTCCGGTATTCATTAACATGAAGCAACCTGTGCCATAAGTATTCTTTGATTGACCTTTTTGAAAACAACATTGCCCAAAAAGCGCAGCTTGCTGATCTCCTGCTACGCCAAAGATATGAACCCCTCCTGGGAAGAAGGTTGCTTCGCCAAAATCAGCGTTATTATCTTTTACTTCAGGGAGCATATTGCGGTTAATATTCCACATCTCAAGAAGTTCATTATCCCAACAAAGGTCTTTGATGTTAAAAAGTAAGGTACGTGAGGCATTCGAATAATCTGTCGCATGTACTTTTCCTTGGGTCATTTTATAAATTAGCCAACTATCAATGGTTCCAAAAAGGAGCTCTCCTTTGTTCATCCTTTCTTCTCCTCTTGGAATGTTTTCAAGGATGAAACGAATTTTTGAAGCGCTGAAATAAGGATTGATACGAAGACCCGTCTTTTGACGAATCATTTCTGTATGACGTCCAAAACGCTCACAGATCTCTTGTGTTTGTTTAGATTGCCAGACAATCGCCTTATGAACGGCTTTCCCGGTTTCTTTTTCCCACACCACCGTCGTTTCTCTTTGATTGGTAATGCCAATAGAGGCAATTTCCTCCATTTTTGCGCCGGACACAATTAAAAGTTCATTAATGACGTCTACAACGGAAATCCAGATGGAATTGGCATCTTGCTCTACCCATCCTGGTTTGGGATAAAGACATTCGACTGGGCGTTGAGCCTGAAAAAGTTTTTCTCCAGAGTGAGAAATAAGAATGGCACGGGTCGAAGTCGTACCTTGGTCTATCGCCAAAATATATTTCTTCATATAAGGGTTCCTTGTTATTTATTTACCGATATTATGAAACAGATGAACAAAAAGAAAAAGGGCTTCTTCGTAAAAGCCCTCATTTCTTCGTTTAACGTTTATTCGCTAAAGCGTTTTCGATGTCGGAAACTTCCTTAATGATTTTACTTGAGAGAACTTCGCATCCATCATTGGTGATAAGAAGATCGTCTTCGATACGGATTCCGATTCCTCTATCTGCCATATATAAGCCTGGTTCATCCGAAATAACCATACCCGCTTCAAGAGGAACTTTCTTATATTCTCCTTTCAATGGGGAAAGGTAAGGATCGTGGGTATCCAAGCCGATAAAATGAGAAATATTATGGAAATAATAATTGATGATATCTTCCTTATTTTCAATAAATCCGGCGGCTAGGCATTCGGTTGCAAGATAATCCACTGCCGCTTCTTGAAGATCAGCGATTGTGATACCAGGTCTTGCTTTGTTGGCAATCATTTTATTACACCCTAAAACAATTTCATAAACCTGTTTTTGAAGAGGGGTGAATTTGCCGTTTACCGGTACTGTACGAGTGACATCCGCACAATAATAGTTCTTTCTAGAACCCAAATCGGATAAAAGAAGATCTCCATCCTTTAAGGCGTCCATCGGGGTTGGATAATGAAGGGTTGTGCCATGAATTCCCGAAGCCATGATTGTTGGGAAGGCCAAGCCTTCATAGCCATTTAAGTCATTGACGGTCTTTAAGAAAAGATCGGCCAATTCGTATTCGTGAATTCCTGGGCGCATACAAGACCAAACGGAATAGATACCGATTTGAGTGGTATCGATGGCGGAACGTAGCTCAGCAATTTCACGAACGGATTTTCTTAAACGAAGGGTCGTTAATAAAGGATAGGCGTCCGAGAAAGCGACATTCGGATAGGTTGTTTCTAAGGTCTTCTTTAAATCTCTCGTGGTCATTTCATCCGCAATTTTGATTTCGCGGTCCAAATCCAAATAGAGTTTGTTTACTTCACCATAAACAGCGAACTTAGGATTAAGCACCTCATCGATTTTGGCCGTAAGGGAGTCAATCACTTGAATGTTTTTAAAACCAGAAATTTTAGACGCTTCTTGAGGAGTAAGACGTTTTCCGTACCATTTTTCTTTTCTTTCATCAAATGGGGAAATAAAAAGGAATTCTTTCATCTCGCCATAAGAATTAACGAGCAAGAGAGCAGAGTCTTCTTGATCGATGCCAGTAAGGTAATAGAAATTGCGGTTTACCTCAAATGGATAGGTTTCGTCTGCACTGCTAACCTTACCCACACCGGAATAAAGTACCAAAGCGGAGTTGGTATCCATAAGAGCTAATAAGCGAGCTCTACGTTCTGCGAATTCATCTGCGTTAATCATTGGCAATTCTCCTTTTTATTGTCATTTCTTTTTCATCTAAAATCTGGGCATTTGGAAAAACTTCCAAAACACTATTTAACATTTTAGCATTTCCCATCAAAGAGAGTTTTACGGAAATATCATATTCCACATCTTTTAATTCTAAATCGAGATCTTTGATCTTTCTTTTTAAATATTCAAAATCGGAATAAGGCAAAGAGATTCTCTTCATTAAAATCGAAATTTCCTTTGAGAAAGTGCCCTCATTTAATAAAGACGCGGCTGTTTCTCGATAGGTTCTCGTTAAACGGGAAAGGCCTAATTTCGTTCCTCCAAAATAACGTACGACGCAAAGAAAAATATGATCGACATCTTTTTGTTGAAGCAAAGATAAAAGAGGAATACCCGTGGAACGAGATGGTTCTCCATCATCGGAGGCCCTCTCATTAGGAAGATAGCGGGCTGCATAAGGGTAATGGGTTGCCTTAGGATATTTTTCCTTAATGATTCCAAGGCATTTATCTATTTCTTCAAATCGCTCTAACGGCATCATTATGGCAATAAAGCGAGAGCCTAATACATCGATCTCTTTTTCTTGACATTCGAAAGGTATTTTCATGGATTGATTATATCAATATTTTTCCGTGAAATAACAAAGTGATTCGATTAGACTATGTTTATATGAAACATTTCTTTAATCCATTTCATCGATCCGTTTGCCCAAAGTGCGGAAAACGTTATGATCCTTTGTCTTCTTCTTGTCCAAAATGTAACGAGAAAAACGAAGAAGTTGACCCTAGAGCTCGTTCCTTCGCTCCTCTTTTAACTCTTGGAGCGTTTCGTGAAATCGGTCTTTTTTTAATTGGTTTTGTCGGTTTATTTTTGTTGGCTCAGGTCATTGGAATTATCACTTTGAGTGCGGAAAGCTTCCGTTATGTTCAAATGGGTCTTACAGGTGATGAATTAAAAGCTGCTTTAACGGACTTTTCTTCGAGCGTTCGTTTCACGTTGCTAATCAACGATTTGACGTATACTTTGATTTTTGCTGCAATGCTCTTATTCCTTTGGAAAGACAATAGGAGACTTTTGAAATCTTTTGCCAATTTAAAAATCCTTTTTGGTTTCGTTGTTGGCTTCGCGATGATTATTCTTTCTGGCATTTGGAGCAATATTGCTATAAAGTTAGGCGCCTCAACGAACATTAACCAAGGTGCGGTTGAAGAAACGATTAAGGCCTCCCCTCTTTTAGCCGTTTTAGTTACAGGATTAATTGCTCCTTTTGTTGAAGAACTTACTTACAGAGTTGGAGCCTTCACTTTTTTGAAAAGAATCAATACGGTACTCGCTTATGTGGTAGTTGGTGCCTTATTTGGTCTTATCCATATAAAGGATTATGGAAGCTTAAACGAATGGTTATCCTACCCTTCTTATCTCATCGCAGGCTTATGCTTATGTTTTGCTTATGATAAGTTTGGTTTTGGCGGTTCTTTCTTTGCCCATGCGATGAATAACCTATTAGCTGTTCTTTCTTGTATCCTTACTTCAGGAAAATAATTTTATGAAAGAAAAAGCACTTGTTTTAGATGAGTTTTGGCTCAAAGTCATTGGTATTTTAACAATGACTTTTGACCATATTGGCTATTTTTTGGAAATGTATGGCGGAACAAACGCGACATTTTCCTCGATCGCCTTGGTTTGTAGAATCCTCGGAAGATTATCTTTCCCTCTTTTCGTTTTCATGTTGGCAGAAGGTCTTCATAAAACCCATGATCGCGTGAATTACCTTTTGCGTTTTGCGATTTTATGGGCAGCTATCTTTATCGTTCAATTTGTTCTTTTTAAGACAAATCTATTTGGTTTCCAAATGACTACCGCCCAGGCATTCACGGATTTGCTTTGTTACGCTCTCTTTATTTTCCTTATCGAAAAGAAAGGCTGGTGGAAGGCTCTTTCTATTTTGCCATTAGGCTTTATTCTTCTTTCCTATGTGATGCAAGTAAGCGAGATTTATGCGGCCGCGAATAATATGACCTCTCTTTGGACCTCTTTCCTTCCAGAATGGGCTCGATGCGGTTATTCACTCTATGGTTTTTTGATGTTTTTAGGAATCTATTACGCCCCTATTCTTGCTAAAAAACAACTTGAGAGCATGGAAAAGAAGAACGATGTCGATATGAGCGTCTTTAAAGAAGGAAAGAAATTTCAAGGTTTAATAAATACCTTGGCCATTTCATCGATTGCTATAACCACTGTCCTTTTTTGGGGATTTGCCTATTTCTTCCCGCAGCTAGATGCCTATTTTAGTATTTCTCCGCAAAGCTATGCCATTTTGGCAATTATTCCAATCATGTTTTATAACGGAGAAAGAGGATATAACAAAAAATGGTTCCGTTATGCCACATACCTTTATTATCCGTTGCATATCGCTTTGTTGGCTTTGATATTTGCTTTATTATTCTAAGTGTCGGAGGTAATCCCAAATGATTAAAGAAATTACAAACGCAAAAGAATTCGATGATTCCATTAAAGAAGGCCGTGTTTTGGTCGATTTCTACGCCCTATGGTGCGGACCATGCAAAATGCTTGCTCCAATCGTAGAAAAAGTAATCGAAGAAAATCCAGAAGTTGACCTTCTTCGCGTAAATGTCGATGAGAATGAAGAATTAGCAGTTCGTTATAACATCGTTTCTATTCCAACCCTTATCTATTTTGAAAATGGCCAAATTAAACACGGAAACGTTGGCTATATTGGCGAAGAAGAAGTCAAAAAGATCATTGATGTTCTTTGATTTTCAATAAATTTGAAACTTTCTTTTGCTACAGAGCGCTAGATATGCTATATTTTCTAGCGCACTGATACGGACCATTGGTGTAGCGGTCTAACATGTCTCCCTGTCACGGAGAAGATCACGAGTTCGAATCTCGTATGGTCCGCCAGGACATGCAGGTGTAGTTCAGTGGTAGAACATCAGCCTTCCAAGCTGATTATGCGGGTTCGATTCCCGTCACCTGCTCCAGTATTGAATTTATCAGCACTTTATAACAATTTGTACTCTCGCTTATGCACTTGACAAGGTAAGGGAAAATAAAGTGTTTGAAAATATATAAAAGCAGTTAACGAATGGATGGCTCATCAAAAAGGTGAGCCATTTTGTTTTGTTGCGTTTTTCGACATCGTAAAATCACTTTCTTTTTTTGCAAAGAAAAAAGCCTCCGACCAAGAAGACTATTTCATTCTTTTTCGTTTCAACAATTTTATGTAAGAATTTTTGAACTCTTTCTCACCTCCAAAGAATTGAATTTCAGTTTTGGAGACCAATCGATGCTCGATTTTTGTAGAAATCAATTTCATTGTGCAAACCAAGTCGGCCACCTGAAAAAGCCTGTAGTCAGATGGAGAAACCGTCTTGAATTTCACGTTTTCAAGCAACACGCCAAAAACGGATGTGAGCAACCTCCTCACTTGGGCCTGCCCATTGTCGTAATAAACCTTAATAGCGTCAAAGCTTTGGAAATAGTCGAGATGGTTTTTTATGATAGCCGACAATTGTTTGCTGAGCTTCAAAACGAGCTCAACGTCATCCTCGATATGCTTCTTTTCCACGCAAAGGGTCTCATATTCGATGTCTACATTTCTGACAAACGACATCATCCTCGTCAAGATTTTCTTTCGTGTATCAATGGTTTCATTTCTGAATTCAGCTTCAGATCTAATGATCGGCCCACAATGAACGCACAAATCCCCATAGCCTATTTCCGACAATTTTCTTTCAAGGTTTGATAAGCTTTCGGACAAATCATTAGTTTGTTCATGGAAGACTATCGACACAATATAAAAGGGACAATGGTAATCGTACTGCCCAAAATCTCCGGACTCATCAACAAATACGCTAAGTTCTTTCATAAAATAAAAGGCGGAGGACTTCCCCGCCAAACATCAGGTGGACCCGGGTCTTGCGACCAGCCCATTTACGGCGGTTTAATGTGATGCCGAGCACACTGATCAGGCGGTTTTTAAAGGTATTTCGCCCAGCCTCCAACGTTTGGTCATTAACGTCCCCAAACGGACGCCCAGTGAACGGCAGCTAACACATAGCGCTTAAACAATCGTTCGTTGACACCGGTAAGCAGTGCTTTTCGCCTGCAATAATATTTAACATTGCATGCCCTTTTCTGTCAAACGTTTCTTTCCAGGCTAAAGAAAAGACCCCCTATGCGGAGGCCACTTCCCTTATCGTCTTATTGTCCATCCCGGATTCCCTCAACAATTGGCGAGTATTTGGAATCAACATTGCTGTTAAGATGGCTCTCTATAAGGCTCTCCTCGGCATTGACGTAGTCTGTGGCCATCTTTAAATTGCCTTTTTGTTTGGGGCGGCGCCCTTTTGGGAAGCTGCTGGTTGAACTGATAAGCCTCCTCCGCTTTCCTGTAGGCTTTCTCCCCGGCATCGGTGTTGACGACGGTTCCATTTTCATTTACATTATTTGCAGAAGAATCGGTATCCCCAGCCCTCGTTTCAGACGTAAACGTAGGGTATTTAAAGAGGCATGACGCGGCTGGGTCCCTGCCGATTCTTTTTTGTTATATGCAAAGATTGATCATTCAAGCTTTTCTTGCGGTTTGAAACCATTGTGACAACAAGATATTCATCGCCGATTTTCGTGTAACCCATAACTACTCCAAAAACATCGTGGAAGAGTTGCCCGTCCACCTCTTTGTGTATATCGAATTCAGTGCCGTTTGTCTCTGATTTTAGATTAAGTAGCTCGCCATTGCCTGTGCGGCGTACTTCGGATTCCATCCTTCGTCCAAGAGTCTCTGAAAGTCGCTTTCGTAATCCTTCATTATCTTTTGCGTAGACTTTCTCCCCTCTATCTCTAGCAAGGTTTCCCCTACTTCCTTCTTGAATTGGTTTAAAAGTCATCTTCATAGCCCCCATTATAGGATTGAGTTTTCCCGTTTTTCAACGCCTCCATTTTTTTGCGCGTAGTTAGCCACGTTTTGCATGTTATAGGCCACATTGTTTGAAGGGTAGAATTGACTAACAAAAGAAGACAAGAATAGACTTATAAAGCGTATTTGATTTTTGTTTATGAAAAATCATGGAGGCGTTTTATGTGGTGGATTTATCCAGTTTACCTAGTAGACCTTGTTGTAATGGTTGGCTTATCTTTCTTCTTAGGGGATTTGGTCGATAAGCTAGACAAAAAGACAAAGATATCTGGTGCCTTTATTGGCGGAGTTTTATTGGCTGCCGTAACCTCTCTTCCAGAATTGTTTACTGCTTTGCCATCCATTTTCTTAGTTAACGAACCTGAATATGTCGTTGGCGATTTGTTAGGTTCTATCGTTTTCGATATGGTTTGCCTTTTATTAGAAGCCCTTATCTTTGTGAAGAATTTCCGTAATGCTAAGCTACAGAAATTCCATTTAGTTAATGCGGGTGCCTGTCTTTTGATGTTTGCTTTTGCTGCTTACGCTTTCTTTGCCCCAAAAGAGTGGCAGCTCATGTTGGGTGATATCAATTTTGTTTCCATCCTTATCTTCGCTTTATATATCGTGACTTTGATTATCCAGCCAAAGGAATCCGAGGAAGAAGATGAGAAAGAAGAAATAAAATGGTCCGTGAAAAAGATTGTCGTTTGGTTTGTAATCTCCGCCATTCTTTTGATCGGATCTTCTGTTGCTTTAACCTATTTAACCAAGTTGATTCAAATTGAAATTCCTGCTCTTTCTGGATCTATTGCGGGAGCTCTTTTGTTGGGCATTGGCACTTCTATCCCCGAAATTGTTTCGACCGCTCAATTATTCAAGAAGAAAAACTACGATGCAGGTTTTGGAAACATGATAGGTTCTTGTACTTTCGATTTTGCTATCTTTGCCCTATCCGATTTCTTAACTTGGCATCAATATAACAACCATGTTGATAGCAATGGAGAATTTATCATCTCTCAAAGAGGCCTTTATATTGCTAACGCAGATTCCATTCAGTTTGAAATGTTTGGGGCGATCGTGTGTGTCTTAACCATTGCTTTGATGCTATTTAAGGTTTTCTCCAAGGCCTTCGAAAAGAAAAAGGCTCTTTGTTATACCGTCACAAGTGTTATAGCAATCGCTAGCCTTGCCCTCTATTTATTGATTTACATTATTTAACAAATCGTTTCTTTCTTGAGTCAGGGTTTCCTGACTTTTTTTCTTCTAAGCATTGCATTTTTGCTAAAATGGAATAACGAGGAAAACTTCAATGAAACAAAATAAATTAGGAGCTAGATTTTGGGTATCCGTTCTTTTAGTGGGTGTTATTGGTCAATTGGCTTGGGCAATTGAGAATAACTACATCAATCTTTGGGTGTATTCCCAAACAGGAAATGCAGACGCCATCACTTGGATGACAATATCCTCTTCCATTGCGGCCACTTTAACCACTTTCTTTATTGGTTTGCTATCTGATAGGTTAGGGAAGAGAAAGCTTTTCATCAACGTTGGCTATATTATTTGGGGTTTAAGCGTTTTCTCTTTCGGTTTATTTAGTTATCACAACATGCTTGAAATTACTAAAGATCAGGCTTCCGCTATTCTTTTAGTCGGTATTTTTATGACCGTCATGGATAACGTGATGACCTTCTTTGGTTCTTCTTCGAATGACGCGGCTTTCAATGCTTGGTTAACAGAGCACACGGATTCTAGCAACCGTGGTAAAGTTGAATCCGTCGTTTCGATCTTGCCTCTTTTGGCCAACGTAATGATGATGGGGATCGGTCTCCCATTGCATATTGGTTCTTCAACAAATGGGGATGATTATCTAAATGGATTGATTCAAAACGGGACGTATAAGGATTCTCAAGAAGCCTTGGCCCATGGATGGTTCCTCTATTTCTTAATTTGTGGGGTTATTGTGACCATAATTGGGGTGATTTCTATTTTTCTTTTGCCAAAGGATAATTGTGTCCCTAACCGTGAAGGATCTTATGGCAAGAAGTTAATTTACGGATTTAAGCCATCCGTTATGAAGGAAAATAAAGAACTATATCTTCTTTTATTGACCTTCCTTTGTTTCAACTCTGCGATTAACGCCTTTATGCCTTATTATCTTGTCTATTTCCAGAATCCAACGGAGTATTATGGAGCGAATTTTGGCATTGGCATCGACTTCTATATCGCCCTTATTATCATCATGGGTGGAGCATCTTTGATTACAGTCATTCTTGGTGCCACGATTATGAATAAAGTGAAGCCAACAATTCTTTTCTATTCCGCTTTAGGTGTTGGTTCTGTTGGCGCCTTAGGAATTTATTTAACGGGGCAATTTGGCTCAAACCACGTCTTGTTGATTCTTTTTGGTCTTCTTTTAATTACAGGGTATCTTTTATGCACTGCTGTTTTAAGCGCTTCTATTCGTGATCGAACACCAGAAAAAGATGTGGGTCTTTTCCAGGGGGTGAGAATGGTCTTTGCCGTTCTTTTGCCAATGATTATTGGGCCACTTCTTTCTCAATCTTTCTTCCCAGTTACCTCTTATAACGACCCAACGAATGCTAACTTAGGGGGTAAGACTCCTTCTAATGTGATGTTTTTAGTTACCCTTGCTTTCTTCCTTTTGTCTATAATACCGATGGCCTTTTACCAAAGGATTGCTAATAAGGAAAAACAAAATGGATAAAAAGATTGTTGTTGCCACTCATAACCCAAACAAAGTCAGAGAATTTAAAGAAGTATTGGAACCTTTAGGATATCAAGTCTATTCCGATAAGGATTTTAATGTTCATAATGAGCCAGTTGAAGATGGTAAGAACTACCAGGAAAACGCTTATATTAAAGCCCACGCTCTTTGTTCTTTATTGAATATCCCCGTCATTTCAGATGATTCTGGGATCGAAATTGATGCATTAGGTGAAGGCTTTCCAGGCATCCATTCCGCAAGATGGGCCGCTAGTATCTCCCCTGATTATCGTGTTGTAGACGAATACGTTCTTTCTTTGCTTAAAGACAAAGAAAACCGCAAAGCCCGTTACCATTGTTCTATCTGTCTTCTTGAAAGCAAGGATGCAGAACCTCTTTTCTTTGATGGAGTTTGCGAAGGAACGATTGCAAATAAAATTGGTGGAATGAACGGTTTCGGATATGATCCTATCTTTATCGCGGATGAAGGAAACCTTTGTTTTGGCGATATCTCCGACGAAAAGAAAAATGCGATATCACACCGTGGTAAAGCGATTCAAAAATTATTAGCTTATCTATCTAAGCAATAGAAGCTAAATAAACACCAAAAACAATCAAGAACTGAGCCAAGAGATAAGTCGACATGATAATGAGTTCTCTCTTCCTCAGTTTTTTTACATACAAAGTCAGGGCGTTAAAGAAATCGCTTGTGTAATAGAGAATTGTTCCAAAGGCAACGAACAAGAAATATAGGGAGTAGCCATTTGCCAAAGCAAAAATGGAACTAGCAAAAACCATGATTAAAACAGATTGGTAGAGACTTCCTAAGACCGTCAAACGAGGATCTTTCTTCGAAAGAAAATAAGCGACAGGAATGCCTGGGATAACAAAAAGAGGATAGAAACGAAGGAAAAAACAGTAATTTGCATATATTTCCGTATTTGTGGATTGGAAAATATAGCCGAATTCGCACAAATAGAAAACGTGTGAAAGCAAAAAGGAAAGCATTCCAATGATGACAAACAGTTTTTTCTTTTTGAAGATGAAAAGAACATCGCCTAACCAAGCGAGAATCAAAGATACCCAAAGCCAGACATGCGAGATATCCGTAACGAAAACAAAGCCGATTAAGCCAACAAGGCAGAATGGTTTGCTAATTTTTCTCCAACGTTCATTCTCTAAGATGCAAAAGATAATATTCAAAACGGAAACGCATGCATAGAAAGCCAAGAAGAAAATTGCCAATGGAGTCATGTGTTAGTCCTTTTTCGCTAACTTTTTAGCCTCTTTCTTTGCCATTTTCTTGGCAATGTAGTCATCGTATTCTTTTTTAGATTTCGCCATTGCTTCGCGAACCATCGTATCAAATTCTTCTTTCTTAGAAGCAAAAGCAAAAACGAAATTAGAATGTTCTTTCTTTTCCTTTAAGTGATCCTTAAAAGACACTTTGAGTTTTTCCCAAGAGGCAACGGCTTTCGAGTTAGCGATGGCCTTACGAATCTTCGTAACCAGTTGCATCGAATAGCCAAAGTCCACTGCCGTAACCCCGTAAAATACGCCAATAGGGAAAGTAAGATAGAACCAATTGTTTGAAATAAATCCTGCGAATTTAACGAACAAAGGATTACATAAATAGACATAAAGGGCTCCAAAAACAAGCCAAATCAAACTGAAAAGAGGACAAATGATTCCCTGAATGTTCCCAGGTCTCATGCTGTAATCCCAAAGTTTGATATGCATTCCTTTGATAAAAATGATGCCAGCAATATATTCGATGACAGTCATGAATAATCCTGCAGCAAATACTTCAATTAGAGTATTTAGCCAGGAAATAGAAGAAATATTTTGCCAAGGAATCACATTAGCAAAGAAATAAAAGCTTACTAAGCCAAAGCCATATAAAGGGACGATAGGCCCAACAAGGAAGCCAGGGTTAACCCAGCGTTTTTGCGAAACATAACGGCGGAAAAAGAGTTCAATAATCCAACCACCTAAGGCTCCTAAATAAAAAAGAGAGCTATAAACAATGAAGATTTCCATGCTCTTATTATACGGGAGCAGACTTTTTTTACAAAATATCTTCTCCTAATCAAGAAAAACCCTTTATGGTCTTTTGAATTAAGGTTACAATAACCAAGGTAGGCATTTGCCTCACTGCTTTTTATTTACAAAGGACGTTTAAGTATGAAAAAGAAATCAAATACAAAGGTTTTCTCCCTTCTTGTTGCGATTGCGGCTTTCGTCGCCATCATGTGTATGTTCGCCAATATCTTCTCGGAGAAAGTCGATTCTGGTGAAGGTAACATTTTCGTTGCCATGTTTGGTATGCATAATAGCAGCTATAACGTTGTTTGGCCAATCGTTGGCGGCTTTGTTGCATTAATCGTTTTGACCCTTGTTGGTCTTACTGGATTTATTCTTGCTGATTCTGGCAAAAAAGTGATTCCTTTAATTGAATTGGTGCTTGGTGCTGGTGTTGGCATCTCTTTCTTCTTTGTTATTAATTTCTTCATTTCCAGCAACGGTTTCAATCCTGAAATTTTCTATGCTGCTCATTCTGAGATTTCTCTTGGCGCAGGAAGCATTTGCGTTATCGTCTTCTCCTTTATTGCTGCTGCATTAGCTCTCTTGAATCTTGTTGCCGATTCTAAAAAATAATTGCGAATTTGTATTGAAATCCCTCGTTAATGAGGGATTTTTTTATAGCCTCTAGAAGCTAAAGCGGCTTCTATTTTTTCCACGCATCCTTCTAAGTTTTTATTGATTTCATTGCCCCAGAAACGAAGAATGATATATCCTTCTTCTTCAAGTTTGGCATTTACTTCCTTATCACGTGCAATGTTTCTTTCGATTTTCGGGATCCAATAATCTAAATGAGAATGAATTTTCTCTTTGTTTTCTTCAAAATGGTATCCATGCCAAAACTCGGAATCACAAAAGACCACTACTTTATATTGTTTGAAAGAAATATCAGGATGTCCGAAGATGTATTTGGAATTGGCACGATAACGGTATCCACGTTTGTATAGTTCTTTACGGAGTTTCAATTCAATAGACGTGTCTTTCCCACGAATACGACTCATGGTGTAGGAGATAGTTGCTTCGGAACGAGGCTTATTCATATTTAATACGGCTTTTGATTTTACCTTCATAAGAACCGGCAAGGTAATAATCATCTTCTTCGTTTTGTGCGAAAGAATAGGTCGTGGAATATTCTTGAATAAGATTTCCAGTCATATACATCTCTAATTCTGATGCAGTTTCTGAATGATAGTTTTGTTGAAAGAAAAGGGAACCTGCATCAAAATTGCTGCCAGAAAAGCCAATTCTTAAGTCATCGGATGCTTTAGAGGAAGTTTGAAAACCAACCAGGTGATTCTCTTTTTTATCGTTTTCATTCCCGACAGAATGAATCAAAGTGCTGGCTTTATTTAAAAGACCATAAGAAATTGTTTTGATATAGCTAGGGAAATCGCAGAATTGCCAATAAGCTTTGAACTTATCTTGTTTGATATCTTCAAGTTTATCGTCGTTTAATGAGACCATATAGGTCTTATCGGTGCGCGTAATAATCAATTTGGAGCTAACTAAATTGGTTTTCTTTCCTTCTTTGTTTTGATAGTTGGTATGAATCGTTAAAGAATAAGGAGAGGCCGTATATATGAAGTCGTAGCTAGATTCTAGAAAGCGCGAATGAACGAGAACGGAAAGGACTCTTTCTTCAATGAGTGTGGAATGAAGCTGAATTCTTGAAAAAGAGGAATAATCTTTCTTTTTGACATCGTTTAAAGTGTTCGAAATAATCCCTTTGGCTTCTTCTTGGGTGATTGGATGAGAATAGGAGATCTCACAAGAAGCGAGTAAAGGAAGAAGGATAGAAGTTAAAATGAGTGACTTTCTTTTCATCGTTAATTAAATTGAGCGTTATAGAGGTTATAGTAGAAACCTTTTTTGGCAATCAATTCCTTATGATTGCCCGTCTCAATGATTTTCCCATCTTTTAAGACGACAATCAAATCGCTTGAGACAATGGTTGATAAACGGTGGGCAACAACAAGAGAGGTCTTTCCTTCCATAAGCTTATCGAAGGCTTCCGAAAGAAGTTTTTCCGTACGGACGTCGATATTCGATGTTGCTTCATCAAGAATGACAATTTCTGGTTCTAAGAGCATGACTCTAGCTACACATATGAGCTGTTTCTCACCAACGGATAAGCCAGAGCTATCGCTAATTAGCGTATCATACCCTTGTGGAAGACGTTCAATGAAGTGGGCAGCCTGCGCTTTTTTAGCAGCTTCCTCTACTTCTTCTCTGCTAGCGCCTTCTTTTGCATAGGCAATGTTTTCAAAAACCGTTCCATTAAATATCCAGGTATCTTGCAAGACCATTCCAATATGAGAACGGAACGCCGCCTTTTCTAAATCCTGAGTGGATTTATGATTAGCGTAGAAACCACCTTTTTGAGGATCGTAGAATCTCATCAAAAGATTAATGAGCGTTGTTTTGCCACATCCGGTAGGGCCAACGAAAGCGATCTTATGCCCCTTATAGATATCCAAAGAGAAGTCTTTGATGATATCTCTTTTGCCATCATAGGAGAAAGTAATGTCTTTCGCCTCAAGATTGTCAATACTTCCAGGAATGACTTCTTTACCGTTATTGATATCTTTTTTGCCGTGGATTGTTTCATCGATTCTTTGGAAAGAGGCGAGAGCGTAGTCGATTTCCGAGACAACGTTGGATATTTCATTAAATGGCTGCATATAGGAAGAAGCGTAGGTTAAGAAGGCAGAAAGATCACCAACCGCGAAAGCACTTAATCCTAAATTCGTAGGTTTTTCAATAATAAGGACGGCACCGATTAGCACCAAAGCAGCATTGATTAAGGCATTTACTAAACGAGTTGAAGGATTGATTGTCGAAGCGCCTAGATTCGCTTTAAAGGTGGATTTACGGAACTCGTCGCTTAATTCATTAAATTGAACAATGCGGTCTTTGGCAATATTCAATGTGGCAACCGCTTCCGAATTCGTAAGACTTTCTGAAACAAAAGAGTTAACCATTCCTTGCGCCGTTCTTTGTTTACGGAAATGCTTGCTGTTAAATTTAGAAACAAAACGAGAAACAAAAATGGAAATTGGAGTAAGAGCTACAACCACTAAGCCAAGAATCCAATTCAAAGTAAACATGAAAACAAGAGTAATAAAGATAGAGATAATTCCGTCATAGAAGGCAGCAAATCCGCTTACTAATCCCGTTTGGACATTCTCTACGTCGTTAACAAGGCGAAGAAGAAGGTCACCTTTTCTTGATTGGTCAATGGAAGAAATAGGCGACTCTAATGTTGCTTTAAAGAGTTCGTTACGAATGTTCTTAATAACTCTTTGGCCTACCAAATAAGTAATGTAGTCGAAAACATAACGGAAAAGAGTTCCAACGATAAGGAAAAGAGCCATTATAAGGAAATAGCCTGAAAGATCTAATTCATGAAGGGGGGTATCCTTCATGAGGTTTACGCATTTACCAGCAAGGAAAGGGATAAATAGCTTGGAACCGGTCGCCAATAAAGCACAAAATAAGGAAATGGAGACTAAAAAGTAAGATCCTTTGACATAAGGGATGAATGATTTAAATTTCTTAATCATAATTATGCTCCCTTCCTTTGCATCTCATAGATTTCTTGATAGACAGGGCAAGTTTTTAGGAGTTCTTCGTGCTTTCCCTGAGCAATGATTCTTCCTTTGTCATAGACAAGAATCAAATCACAGTCTTTTAAAGAGCCAGCGCGTTGGGAAATAATGATTTTCGTTAAACCTGGAATCAAAGAAATATTGTGTCTAACTTGTTGGTCAGAAAGATAATCCAAAGCGGAGGTTGAATCGTCTAGAATAAGCAAATCTCCTCCTTTTAGAATGGCTCTTGCAATCAAAAGACGTTGTTTTTGACCGCCAGAAAGGTTTGTCCCACCCTCTTCTACTTCATGGTCAAGGAAATCATCGTACTTAGAAACATATTCAAACGCTAAAGATTCTTTTAAAGCGTGGATAAGTTCTTCTTCGCTTGCGTCCTTTTTAGCCAAAAGAAGGTTCGAACGAATACTTCCTTTGAAAATGGATGGCTTTTGAGAGACGAGAGAGATTTCTTTTCTTAAATCATCCAGGTCATATTCATCCAAAGGTCTTCCGCGATAGAAGATTTTCCCTTGCGTTGGCTCATATAGTCTTTCTAACAAAGAAATCGTTGTGGATTTACCTGAGCCAGTTCCGCCAATTAAGCCAACCCATGAGCCTTCTTTGATTTCAAAGGAAAGGTCAGAAACAGCGTTCTTATCTCCCACCTTACCATAGGTGAGGGAGACATCTTGGAAAGAGATATATGCTTTCGAAGGATCTTGATCCTCTTTGTGGTATTTTTTCATGTTATGAATAGCTGGTTCATAAACGAAGAAATCATCGATACGTTTCTTGGAAGCACTGGCTTTATTTAAAGAAACGATGAGTCTTTGTACGGACATAAGAGCCGCTAAAGAAGAAGTAAGGTAAGAGATTAAAGAAACAAGCTCACCGATACTGACGAATCCAGCAGAAGAGTTCTCATCCAAAACGCCGAAATGGTATTCTAAGAAAACCACGAGCACCATCCCTAAGTTCACAAAGAAGAAGGTGAATGGGTTTAACAAAGAATTGTATACGGCCATACCCATGTTTTTCTTTTCGTATGTGTCGACGGATTGACCAAATTTCTTCATTTCGTATTCTTGCTTATTGAAGGCACGAATTGGTCTAGCGCCAGCTAAAGCGTCGTTAGAAAGAAGAGATATCTCATCTAAGTTTGCTTGAATGGCTGCATATTTCTTAGGAGAAACAAGCATGATAAGGCCAATGATTGCCCCAGAGAAAATAATGGCTGCTAAGAAAATAAGGCCACTTCTCCAGTCAATTACAAAGGAAAGAATGGTCGCACCGGTTAAAAGAAAAGGTGGACGGAAAATAAAACGCATGAAAATCATCACGCCGTTTTGCATCGAAAAAACGTCGTTAGAAAGCAAGGTGAGCAGTTTTTGCTTTCCATAGGAATTCAAATCTGATTCAGAGAGTTCAGCAACATGCGCATAAATGTCTCGCCTTAAATCATAGGAATAGTCCGCCGAAACGCGAGCTGCCCAATATTGTCCAAACATCGTAAAGCCAAAGCCAAGAAAAGCCAAAGCGAAAACAATAAGAGATAATTTGATTGTCAAATCAAGATTGTTTTTAGCAATGCCATCGTCAATGATATAGCGAACAACAAAAGGCGTCGCCAATTCCATTAAACATTCTAGAAGTTTCACGCTTGGGCAAAGGAAAACCTTAAAGTATTTCCCTTTTAAAGCACTAAGTGCTGTTTTTTTGTTTTCTTTTTTCATAAATTAGGCTTTTTTTGAATCATCGATTTCTGCTTGTTCGGTATGATCAAAATGGATTTCTCCCACAACTTCGAAGGGATTATTAAAGGTGTTGATGAAACGAATGTATTTCTCACCATCTCCCACGATGCGGTTATATGCCTTCCCTTCTTGAAAACCGCTTATGCCAACAACATGGTCAAAATTCCAAGTGATATCTCCATCCACAAAACCGCAGAAAAGATTAGGAATATCCACGATCAATGGTGAACGGGGGCAACTAACGGTAAGCGAAAAAGTTTGATTATCTTCGTCGAAATCTCCTGGATGCATAACGTAAGGGATATATAAATCATAGACGTCTTTTGTTCCACCATAACAAACAAGAGAGCTAAGGAACGTGTCTAAATCGAAAAGAGGTTCCCCTTTTTGAAAGTCCATTTCTTTTGCAAGGGCGTTTAATTTTCTCGAAACGGATTTGCTCTCCGCGAGAAATTCGCCACGAAGGGAATTGTTATTTTTTAAAAGGGTGAAACCATAATTTGCATAAAGATAAAGACGAAGGGCTTCCATATTATCTTTCTCCACCCCATATCCTTTTTCATAGGCTTTTGCTAAACGGTAGCAAAGGGAGGAGAATGGGCCCGCTTCTTTTGTATCGCCCATTGTGAAACGAGCATAGGTTTCGGAAAAAGCCTCAAGAAGAATCTTGCAAGCAAAAGGTCTATCTCTTTCCACAGCATAAGCATTCATATAGCAATCCGAAAA
>OGRD01000543.1_pt1 | contig 19153 bp, 10 predicted proteins | sample 1553441 | NCBI WGS metagenome assembly OGRD01 (sample SAMEA2580106, study PRJEB22360) | human gut metagenome | biome: human gut; feature: human-associated habitat; material: faeces | place: Denmark | collected 2008/2010
GCCCCTCTCCCTGTCCCTTAGGTTTTCTCCCTCTTGCTCCCTCTTTCCTTACCCATACCCACACCCCGTCGGGGTGTTAGCTAAACTCGTAAAACTACCCGAACATTGTATATCCTGTCAATGCAGGGACGCTTAACGCTACATGTCCGCAGGTTAGTACATATATCTTAGGTTAGTGGCGTTTTTTTGAAGAGTCAATGTTAGAGCAGTTGCACAGATACACTCACGAAAATATTAATACCCTGTCGGCACGGAAACGGTTATAAGCAGTGTTGGTGATATATTTCACTGTGTGGGCTGTAATAACAATCAGTTTATCGACAGGCTGAGCCGCAGTGAAAACTGCGGCTGATTTATATGTATAAAAAGAAGCTGTGACGGAATATTACTTTCCGTCACAGCTGATTTATTTATCTTTGGTCTTACTGCTGAATACCGTTATTGTTGAAGTTGTTGTTTGTGGTGTCTGCAGTAGTGTTGTTAACGGGCGCAGCGTAATTTGCGTTGCTGTAACCTGTGTTTGCGTTGGGGTTATAAGCGTTGTTGTTCATATTGGCATTGTAGCCGTTATTCATATTGGGGTTATAACCGTTGTTCATGTTGGGGTTGTAGCCGTTGTTCATGTTGGGGTTGTAGCCGTAGTTTGTACCGGGCTTGTAGAAGTCCTCGTCCTTTGCGCAAAGAAGAAGGATACCGCCTATCATATTGCAGAATAAAAGAACGCATACGCTTATGCCTGTCGAAGGTCTCTGTCCCTTGCTCATCTGGCTTAATGCAATACCGCCGAAGATAAGCGGAAGTATTACTCAGAAGCCGCAAACCATACCGATGATTATAAATACCTGTGCTGCTGTTTTCATAATTACATACCTCTTTTTTTAATAAGTGACACACATTCCAATTTTATGTGTCTTATGTCAGTATACCACATTGATACCTGCGTGTCAATATTTTCTTGCGCTTGAAATTGATTTTATGCTGTAGGTCATTTGTCCTTGCGGTTATTATAAAAGAACATTGCAACGCCTACGCCGCATATTATCACATATCCGATAAAGCTCCATATATCCGGCAATTGCGAGAACAAGATAAATCCGAGCAGTGCCGAAAAGATTATCTGCGAATAATCGTATACCGATATTTCCTTTGCAGGAGCAAATTTATATGCCGCTGTGATGCTGAACTGACCGCCTGCCGCCGCAAGTCCTGCACCGAGCAGTACGAGCCACTGCTGCCAGGTCATAACGTGAAAATCGAACAGCAGGAACGGCAATGTTACAAGGCAGGAGAAGCCCGAGAAGAAGAACACGATATAAGGTCCTTTTTCGCCTCTGATGCCGAGCCACCTTACCGCCGTATAAGCCGCACCTGCGCCCATACCGCCGAGAAAACCGAGTAGTGACGGCACAAGCTCCAGATTTGCAAGGCTCGGCTTTATTATAAGCAGACTTCCTGCAAATGCGACTATTACGCCGAGCGTCTGCACTAAATTTGTGCGTTCCCGAAGGAACATTGCCGAAAATACGATAACGAAGAACGGCGACATTTTGTTCAGCATTGCCGCATCAGATAATGCCAGATGGTCTACCGCATAGAAGTTGCAGAGTATTCCGAGCGTACCGCATACCGAGCGTATCAGCAGTGCGCCGATGTTGCTTTTTTTCTGCGGCAGAAACGAGCCTTTCTGCCTTATCAGTATCGCCGCCGCAAATATGAAAGCGACAAGATTTCTGAAAAAGCTCTTTTGTACAGACGGCAGATCGCCTGCCAGCCTTACGAAAGCACCCATAAAAGCAAAGCAAAAGGCGGAGCTGATAATGCACAGCACGCCTTTGTGCTTCGGGGATATTTTACTGAGAATTTCCGCCATACTCAGCCACCTGTTTTTGCTTCGTCAAACGGCAGTAGTACGGTTTCGGGCAGTGTTATTTCTCCGCCCGATGAGAAAAGCTCAGGGCGGTCGAACTTGTAGCTTATCTTGAGCGAGCTTACAGCCTTTGTTATTTCCTCGTTTGTAAGTCCCGACCTGTCGATAACGAATATGAGCGAAACCTTACTGCTGTTGAAACGGTCTATTGACGAAATGTTTGTTTCCTTCAGTACAAAAGCCTGTTTGTCATACGGTATATCGTCAATGGAGAACTGTATGTTGCTTATTTTATACATACCGATGTTTGTAAAATCAAACACCATCTCAACACGCAGATAGTTTTCGGATTTTGTCATATCAAAATCCGTGTCGCTCAGCAGCTTGCTTGTAGACCCACTGTCAAGGTGAGTGCCGTCCTTAAGCTTATCGTATACGTTTTTTATCATATTGTCAAAGCTCTGCCCGCTGTAGCTGTACAGCCGTGTGTACGCATATTGTGCCTTTACGGGAAAAGCAAACTGCGTAACCACGACTATAACCGCAACAGCCACGACAAGCACCCATATGAGCGCCTTTTTAACGGCGTTATGTCCGAAAAGATTTGTCAGTGTCTGCTTAAAACTCATACTTTCTTTACACCGAGAGTTACGTTCTCGCCGTTTATATCCTGTTCCTTTGTAAATCCGTCTGTCTTGCCGGTCACTATATCGTCTGCAAGAGTATCCTCTGAGATGCTGTCCTTGTTGCGTGTCAGTATCTCGGCTACCTTGTCACTGCCGTCGCAGTAGATAACGATATGATCCATAACCTCAAAGCCTGCGTCCTTACGCATCGTCTGAATCTTGCTCACAATCTCTCTTACGTTACCTTCTTCGATAAGCTCGGGTGTAAGCGTTGTATCAAGAACTACCGTGTAGCCTCTGTCGGTCACTACCGCATAGCCTTCCTTCTGATGCTCGTCAATAAGCAGGTCGTCCTTTGCAATCTGAACATCGCCTGTTGAAAGTGTAAGCGTCATAGCGCCTGTTTCACGGATCTCGTTCATAGCCTTCTGACCGTCGACCTCAGCGAGCTTTGTTCTTACCTCGCCTATCTGCTTGCCGAAACGAGCGCCGAGCGTCTTAAGCTGGGGCTTGAAGGTGTAGCTTGTGAAGTGGTCGGTGTTATCTATAAAGCTGATTTCCTTGATGTTAAGCTCATCCTTGACAATATCCGCATACATAGGCTCAAGCGTCTTGTCACCCTTTACCATTATCTTTGATATAGGCTGTCTGTTCTTTATGTTAGCGGCATTTCTTGCGGCACGTCCGAGCGTTACAACGGTCAGAACTGTGTCCATTTCTTCCTCAAGATGCTTGTCTATGAGCTTTTCATCTACTGTGGGGAAGTCGCACAGATGTACGCTTACAGGTGCGTTCTTGTCAAGCGAGCAGACAAGGTTTCTGTAAATATCGTCGCATACGAAAGGAGTCATCGGAGCAGATGTCTTTGCGATGGTTACGAGCGCTGTGTACAGCGTCATATATGCGTTTATCTTATCCTGTGTAAGCTCCTTTGACCAGAAGCGTTCTCTGCTGCGGCGGACATACCAGTTACTCATCTCGTCCACGAAATCCTGTAATGCTCTTGCGGCTTCGGGGATCCGGTAGTTTGCAAGGTTATCGTCAACCTCACCTACAACGGTGTTCAGTCTTGATAACAGCCACTTGTCCATAACGCTGAGCTTGTCAACGTCAAGCGTATACTTAGTAGCGTCGAAATTGTCTATATTAGCGTACAGAACGTAGAATGCGTAGGTGTTCCACAGAGTAGAGATGTACTTTCTCTGACCCTCGTTTACTGCTTTTGCGTGGAATCTGTTGGGAAGCCACGGAGCAGAGTTTGTATAGAAGTACCAGCGTATAGCGTCTGCGCCGTGTTCAGCCAGTGACTCGAACGGGTCTACTGCGTTGCCCTTTGACTTTGACATCTTCTGACCGTCTTTATCGAGTACAAGGCCGAGAACTATAACGTTCTTGTAAGGAGCCTTGTTGAATAAGAGCGTTGAGATAGCGAGCAGTGAGTAGAACCAGCCTCTTGTCTGGTCAACTGCCTCTGAGATAAAGTCAGCAGGGAACTGCTGTTCAAACTTTTCCTTGTTCTCGAAGGGATAGTGATGCTGTGCGAATGGCATAGAACCGCTGTCGAACCAGCAGTCGATAACCTCGGGAACTCTCTTCATCTGCTTACCGCAGTGCGGGCATTTTATCGTAACCGCATCAATATAAGGACGGTGAAGCTCTATATCGTCGGGGCAGTTGTCAGACATTGACTTAAGCTCCTCGATACTGCCTATAGCGTGCTTGTGACCGCACTCGCACTCCCAGATATTAAGAGGTGTACCCCAGTATCTGTTTCTTGAAAGACCCCAGTCCTGAACATTTTCAAGCCAGTCACCGAAACGGTTCTTGCCGACGCTTTCGGGTATCCAGTTTATCGTTTCGTTGTTTCTGATAAGGTCGTCCTTGACAGCGGTCATCTTGATGAACCACGATTCTCTTGCATAGTACAGCAGAGGAGTATCACATCTCCAGCAGTGCGGATAGCTATGCTCAAACTTGGGAGCGTCAAACAGCAAGCCCTTTTCGTCAAGGTCCTTAAGCACCATAGGATCGGCTTTCTTTACGAATACGCCTGCGTAAGGTGTTTCGGCGGTCATATTACCTTTGCCGTCAACAAGCTGTACGAAGGGCAGATCATACTTTCTGCCGACCTTAGCGTCATCTTCACCGAATGCGGGAGCAATATGAACGACACCTGTACCGTCTGTCAGCGTTACATAGTTGTCGCATACTACATAATAGCCCTTCTTGTGCTGCTTTTCACATATCTCAACGGCACAGTCGAATAAAGGCTCGTACTCCTTGCCCTCAAGCTCTTTACCTGTGTATTTTTCGATTATCTCGTAGGGGGCTGTGGGCTTATCGCCGCCGAGCACCTTATCGCACAGAGCCTCTGCAAGATAATATGTGTAGCCGTCTGCTGTCTTTACCTTTACATAGGTTTCATCGGGGTTTACGCAGAGTGCAACGTTTGAGGGAAGTGTCCAGGGAGTTGTTGTCCACGCAAGGATATAAGCATCCTCGTCCTTTACCTTGAAACGTACAACCGCAGAACGTTCCTTTACATCCTTATAACCCTGAGCAACCTCGTGGCTTGAAAGCGGAGTTCCGCAACGGGGGCAGTAGGGAACTATCTTGAAGCCCTTGTATAAAAGACCCTTTTCCCATATCTGCTTTAATGCCCACCACTCTGACTCGATAAAGTTATTGTGATAGGTTACATACGGATCGTCCATATCAGCCCAGAAGCCTACTGTGCGTGAGAATTCCTCCCACATACCCTTGTACTTCCATACGCTTTCCTTACACTTTGTTATGAACGGGTCAAGTCCGTACTTTTCAATCTGATCCTTACCGTCAAGACCGAGCATCTTCTCAACTTCAAGCTCAACGGGAAGTCCGTGAGTGTCCCAGCCTGCCTTACGGGGAACGTTATAGCCCTTCATTGTGCGGTATCTCGGAATCATATCCTTGATAACACGGGTAAGAACGTGACCGATGTGGGGCTTACCGTTGGCTGTAGGCGGACCGTCATAGAATGTGTAGGTCTTGTCGCCCTTTCTCTGCTCCATGCTCTTGCGGAATATGTCGTTGTCGTGCCAGAACTTCTCTGTCTGCTTTTCTCTCTCGACAAAATTTACCGAGGCAGGTACTTTTTCATAAAGTGACATTTTTTCTCCTCCTGTTTTTGCAATTCACCCTGTCATATAAATCTCTTCGGCAAAAGCCGGAAGTTATATGGGGTGGGGGTCTGCCCATTGCATATTATTTTATTCTTTGCGTTTGCGGAAAATAAAAAAGCCCCTATCCTCCGAAAAGGATAAGGACTATAATTTCATAACAGTCTTTATAACCACCGTTTCGTCATTCCGTCAAATGCGTTCCTTTTAACGTTGGAAAAACGTCCCGTTCTACTCTCGCCTTAAACGGCGATTTCGGCGGGCAGCTTGGAGGTGATATTCATACGGTAACTCTGCACCGACCTCTCACCGTCGTCGGCTCGCTTTGGCTTTATATCCGCACTACTGTCCTCGTCACAGCCTTTAAATATCATACACATTGATTATACAATCAAATTTTCCCTTTGTCAAGCGTTTTGTCAATTTTATTTTAAACGGCTTGTTGTTTATGAGTATAGCACAACAAAGCGGCGGGTCCGGGCTTATCATAACAATCCGAGCCTAAGGTTACAAAACGGTAACAAATAGTTACAAATTAGTTACAGTTTCAGGTTTTCTATTGTGAAGAAATTTTGTTTGTGATAGAATATTTATATAAGATATTTGGGTAAGCGGGAAGCGACTGTATTTACAATTACCGCTGAAAGTCTATTATTAACGTGACATCGGAGGGTATATGCTCGGAGCAATTTTCGGTGATATAATCGGTTCGACAAGAGAACTGCATAACGTGAAAACGGAAGAGTTTGAGCTGTTTCCACCGGGAAGTCATTTCACCGATGATACAGTAATGACGGTGGCGGTCGCAGAAAAGCTACTGAACGCTAATTCCGGCTGTAACAGCCGGAAAGCTTATGCCGCTCGCTATAAGCAGTATTATAGCCGCTATCGTAACGCAGGATTCGGACAGATGTTTTCAAAGTGGGCGGAAAATGACACGCTTCGAATTCAAAGGAGCTACGGAAACGGAGCGGCGATGAGGGTGACGGCTATCGGTTATGCGTTTGACGACTTAAAACCGCTTTTAAAGGAAGTAAAGGCAAGCTGTTACTACACGCACCATAACCGTGAGGCGATAAAGGGTGCAAAGGCAGTGGCAACCTGCGTATTCCTTGCACGAAAGCAAGAGGACAAGGACAGCATCAAGCGGACAATAGAGAAAATGTACGGTTACAGATTTCAACCGCTTGATGAAATCCGCAGAGATTATGTCTTTGACAGCAGAGCGTCATATTCTGTTCCGCCTGCACTTGAAGCATTCTTTGAATCAGACTCTTACGAGAGTGCGATAAGAAAGGCAATTTCTATAGGCGGCGACAGCGATACCATTGCGTGCATAACGGGCGGAATCGCCGAAGCGTATTACAGAGAGATACCTAAAGAGATTGCGACAAAAGGAAATCTGCTCATTGACAGCGGACTGAGGAGAGTGGTCAGAGAGTTTAATGAAGTAATGAACGTTGAATGATGAACGCAAATCTAAAAAAACGGCTGTTGATGTTGCAATTTGGAGGAAAATATGATCTACACTGTGAAAATCGGACAGACATATGCTTATCCAAAGCGTATGAAATACGTTTCTAAAACAGATTCTTTCATCGAAAAGGACTGCGACAGTCTTTCGTATGTGCGTAATGTACTTCAGCCTTACGGAAAAGCGATCGCACGATATGTAAATCAAAGAGTGTGCTGAGACTATAAATTAAGACAGATATAACGGAGAAAAAATATGAGCAAAATATGCCCCAACTGCAAACGAGAAATAGATGAAAACGTAAAATTCTGCCCGTTCTGTGCGGCTTTTACGGGTGAAACACCGCAGGAAAAGAAGAAAAGCCCTGTCGGTGCGATAATAGGCGGTGCGGCAGGTGTGCTGGCGCTCGGAGCGGCAAGCCTTGCAGTATTTGTGTTTGATATATTCGGAATGTACGGCGAAAAAACGGAAACGCTTTACGGCACGGGCGACAAGCTGTTCATTCAATCGGTGACACCCGTGTGCATTGACGGGAAGTGGGGCTATGCCGACAAAAGCGGAAGCACCACGCTGAAACCGCAGTACAGTGCGGCTTATGCCTTTAACGAGGATACAAACGACGTTGCGCCTGTTGCGGTTGACGGAAAGTTCGGATACATAAAAAAGGACGGCGAGTTTGTAGCACAGCCGCAGTACAGCTTTGCAGGGAGCTTTTCGGATAAGGGACTTGCTAAGGTCACGGACGAAAACGGCAATGTCGGATTTGTCGACAGCAGGGGAAGAAAAGCGTTTGACGGCAGAATGTTCAACTATGCCTCGGATATGAACGACAGCGGTTATGCGTTTGCGTATACTTTGATGATGCCGGAACTTGAGGGCAGGGGCTATTATGATATAATATACAGTCTTCTCAGTTCCGACGGAAAAGTGACCGAGCTTGCAAACGGCACGGGAATATCGGCGATATACGATGATAAATATATCGGCTTCAGACAAGCGGAAAGAAAAGATGAAACAACGCTTGACTTTACAAGGGAGTATGCCGTGTTCTCGGCAGACGGCACACAGCTTACCGACTACTACGACCGCATTGTAAAAAGCGGAAAGCTGCTCATCGTCTGTGACGGTACGGATGACGAAAGCAGGCTGTATAAGGCAAAGCTGCTTAAAGCCGATACGCTTGAACAGGTCGGAGGAGAGTATCTTTGCGGCGCCGATATAAAGTCTTACGACAGCGGTGCGGTACTGCTTAAAAGAGATGATAAGGGCTTTATCAGAGATGTTCTGCTTTGCGATAACGCAAACGAAATATATCTGTGTTCAACGGGTTCGCACATTGTAAGCGGATTTGATATGAGCGGCTATGCCTGCGTTTATGAAAAGGGAAAATACTGCGGATATACCGCAAGCGGAAAGCAGTTTGAGAGCGATAATCAGTTCGGCTCGTTCAACTGCGGACTTGCGCCTTACTATGATAATGCTAAAATAGGATATATCAACACAAACGGCGAAAAGGTGACGGACGCAAAGTTTGACGGAGCGAGCGGATATTATGCGGACGGCTATGCCTATGTAAAAAGCGGCACTGAGTATTCAGTTATAGATATGAGCGCAAACACGGTGATAGGAAGGCTTAGCTATGCGTCCGACAAGCTGATGTTTGCGGATACCGTGCATAACTGGTACGACCCTGAGGACTTTGAGGGGTTTGACGGGGAGAATATGTTTCAGGGAGATTTCTATTATGTCGGCAACAACGCCGATATGAATAACAGCATATTCGGCAGAAGCAATATAAAACCATTAACCGAGAGAATGGTAGTAAAAAGCAGAAACCCGGATGTCGATATAGCTTTTGACTACAGAAGAACCGACAGCGGAAAACTCGGCAATGACGGTTATATTCTGACACACGAAATAAACAAATCCACACATCTTCTTATGTCGCCCGACGGGAAAGTAAACAAAGAAGATGAAATGAACAATGCAAACGTTATATGTATAGACTCTGCTCCAGTGATACGTTACTGTGACGATACTACGACCTATCTTGCGGATATATTCGGCAATAAGTATGTGGTATCGGGCTATAACCTCATAAATTCTAACGGTTGCACGGCACTTGATTTACGCAACGGCAACCGTGTTGCACGGCAAATTTTAATATATGACAATAGCTTTATGCCGTCTGTTGACATACACTCGCAAACATCGATGAACATAACGGATCTCGGTGATCTGTTGTATGTCAAAAACATTAGTAACGGAAATGAAGAAAACAATAATGCGATAATCGACAAATGGAACGGAAGAACACTTTATACAATTTATAATGCCGACTTTATCAGTGATTATTTCATCTCCAAACCGGACGTATACAAAGAAATTGACGATGACTATATTGTCGATGAAACGGATATGTACACCGTCTATACCGTAAGCACAAGCTACGGCGTTACTATAGGTACATATCCGTATGTAAAGGCATACGGCGACAGAGTTCTTTGCTTTGACTATGACAAGTATTATCTTTATGACCGCTATGCAAATTTGCTCGGAGAATACGAAAACAGACTGAAGATAAGCGCATATAACGGAAATACCGTAGTGAAAAACGATGACGGAACATACACCTGTTATGACAGGGATATGAACATACTGCTGACTACTAAGTATGATATTCAGCCGATAGAAAACGGATACTGTTCGTTTGCCGATAACCAAAAAGGGTTGATAGGTTTCTTATCTGCCGACGGGAAAACGGTTATTGAGCCGAAATACCATTGTGTTACCGGTATGACACCCGATGGATATTTTGTATCAAGGACGGCGAACCACGCCGGAATTCTTGAAAGCGGCGATTGCTATGCGGATTACACAGCGGCAATAGAGAACAGAAACGGCGAAACCGTTGTTAAAACAGAGTCGGCTGTAAGTGATATAGCAAACAGCATCACCGACAGCAAATCGCTCTACAGCTACTTTGACGGAAATCGATATTACACCGATAAGTTCAGCGGCTGCAAGAGCATTAATTTCAATGATATTGAAATTCTGCCCGATACCAACGAACGACGTCTGCCGTCAGATTTCTACGGAAACGAGCTTTTTGAAGAGTATAAAAACGTTGCATTAGATTATTCGGCAGTACAGATAAACGGCGATACTATCTGTGTAGAGGCAAGTTGTTATATTAATGATGAAATAGAATGCAGATTGCTTGGACTGAATGGCGAGAGGTTGTACCGCAACGGACGTAAGTTACAGCTTATAAATGGCGGGTATGTTCTCGGCGTTGCCGAAAACGGTCAGCCTGCTGTCCTTTATAATTCGGACGGATCTGTTATGCTTACGCTTGAGGGTGTTACAAATTCCTACGATATTTCCTACATAGAAAGAGTTGACAACAAGCTGTTAGTCAGCGGCGACAGTAAATTCTCGGCTATATATGATCTGACTACAGGAGAAATTCTGTACAAACTCGATAAAGAAACAACATATCTCCATTTCGTCTACAAAAACTTAATATCGGTTTCAGATTACGACAGCGATAATAACAGTCTAACTTCTTATGTTGACCTTGACACCAAAAAGAGTTTTGAACTTCCGGGCGACCGTGTCGTGTTCAGAAATCCCGGCAATAACAGCGAAGGGCATATAACCGAAAATGCCGAATATCCGCTTATGTGCTGCACATTTTCGTATCTGCCCAATCAGATAAACTATCTTTATCCTGCACTTTGGGAGCTGAATGTGTATCAGATAGACGAAAATATGGAAGTGAAGCTTGTAAGGACCTATTCTTCGGACGACGGGATACTGTATATAGTTGACGATTACAATAGCGGAAGAGGGCTGTACGCATATATCGACTATATTGATGATACCGCAGTACGCAACATAAGGCTTGTGAACGTTTGGAACGGCAACGAAAAGTATTTTGAAAATGTGTCCGAGTTCAGCGTGCAGGATAATGAGGTGTGGATAGGCATATATGACGAAAGCGGAAAGCGGACGGCATACAAATTAAGCACCGATCTTGAAACGATGGAACAAGCAGAATGAAAGGCAAACAACAATGAGTAAAATATGCCCCAACTGCAAACGAGAAATAGATGAAAACGTAAAATTCTGCCCGTTCTGTGCGGCTTTTACGGGTGAAACACCGCAGGAAAAGAAGAAAAGCCCTGTCGGTGCGATAATAGGCGGTGCGGCAGGTGTGCTGGCGCTCGGAGCGGCAAGCCTTGCAGTATTTGTGTTTGATATATTCGGAATGTACGGCGAAAAAACGGAAACGCTTTACGGCACGGGCGACAAGCTGTTCATTCAATCGGTGACACCCGTGTGCATTGACGGGAAGTGGGGCTATGCCGACAAAAGCGGAAGCACCACGCTGAAACCGCAGTACAGTGCGGCTTATGCCTTTAACGAGGATACAAACGACGTTGCGCCTGTTGCGGTTGACGGAAAGTTCGGATACATAAAAAAGGACGGCGAGTTTGTAGCACAGCCGCAGTACAGCTTTGCAGGGAGCTTTTCGGATAAGGGACTTGCTAAGGTCACGGACGAAAACGGCAATGTCGGATTTGTCGACAGCAGGGGAAGAAAAGCGTTTGACGGCAGAATGTTCAACTATGCCTCGGATATGAACGACAGCGGTTATGCGTTTGCGTATACTTTGATGATGCCGGAACTTGAGGGCAGGGGCTATTATGATATAATATACAGTCTTCTCAGTTCCGACGGAAAAGTGACCGAGCTTGCAAACGGCACGGGAATATCGGCGATATACGATGATAAATATATCGGCTTCAGACAAGCGGAAAGAAAAGATGAAACAACGCTTGACTTTACAAGGGAGTATGCCGTGTTCTCGGCAGACGGCACACAGCTTACCGACTACTACGACCGCATTGTAAAAAGCGGAAAGCTGCTCATCGTCTGTGACGGTACGGATGACGAAAGCAGGCTGTATAAGGCAAAGCTGCTTAAAGCCGATACGCTTGAACAGGTCGGAGGAGAGTATCTTTGCGGCGCCGATATAAAGTCTTACGACAGCGGTGCGGTACTGCTTAAAAGAGATGATAAGGGCTTTATCAGAGATGTTCTGCTTTGCGATAACGCAAACGAAATATATCTGTGTTCAACGGGTTCGCACATTGTAAGCGGATTTGATATGAGCGGCTATGCCTGCGTTTATGAAAAAGGAAAATACTGCGGATATACCGCAAGCGGAAAGCAATTTGAGAGCGATAATCAATTCGGCTCGTTCAACTGCGGACTTGCGCCGTTTTATGATAATGCTAAAATAGGATATATCAACACAAACGGCGAAAAGGTGACGGATGCCCGGTTTGACGGAGCGAGCGGATATTATGCGGACGGCTACGCCTATGTAAAAAGCGGCACTGAGTATTCCGTCATAGATATGAGCGGAAATACGGTGATAGGAAGGCTTAGCTATGCGTCCGACAAGCTGATGTTTGCAAATACCGTGCATAGCTGGTACGACCCTGAGGACTTTGAGGGGTTTGACGGGGAGAATATGTTTCTGGGGGATTTTTATTTCTCCGAGATTGCAGGCAATACTTTTGACGAAGATATGTGGGATTATATTTACAGCGATATGATACCTGTAGCAAAAAACGCAAAGTCATACAACGAGGTATACAGAAAGTACAATCCGCAGTATTGCGATTACCGTATAGATGACGGATATTTTATAGTCTGCAACAGCCGCACATTAAGCGGCAGAATAGTAGCTCCCGGAGAAACGCTTATAAGTACCGATACGGAAAACGAACTTGTCAACGCATCGGTAATTGACACGGACAGTGCAAGGATTATAAGATACTGCGAGGAGGAACATACTGCGGTAAAAGATCTGTTCGGTAATAAAGCGGTGTTGCAAGGCTCGTCTGAGAGATATTCAATGAATGAATACACAGCCTGCGACCTTATACAAAGCAATAAGCCCAGTCAGACGGTGATATACGATAACAGGCTTTGTCCTGTGCTGGCGGTTTCATCCTCCGTCAGCTTCAATCTGAATGAATACGGCGATAAGCTGTATATTGCATCGTTCAGTTCCGACCGTGAAAAAGATTCGGGCAAACAGGATAAAATCAGGAAAAAGTATGCTATGGCAGACAGGAACAGCGGTCATGTATATGCGGTGTACGAGAGGGCGTTTACGGTTCTGGGAAACGATTTCTACAAAACCAAGGACAGTAATTCCCTTGCCGAATATTATACGGCATACGGAAAGAGCATAGGAAAGTTCGTGTACGCAAAGGCATACGGCGACAGGCTGATGTGCTTTGACTATGACAAGTATTATATCTATGACAAGTACGGTCAGCTGTTGGCTCAGTATGAAAACAAGCCGAGAATAAGCGAAAACAGCGGAAGCGTGGTAGTAAGAAACGATGACGGCAGCTTCACCTGCTATGACAGGGATATGAACGTACTGCTGACTACAAGGTATGATATTCAGCCGATGGAAAACGGCTATATGGCTTATCTGGCGGCTGAGAACGGCAGAACAGGCTTTATCGGAAAGGACGGCAAGGTCGCACTTGAGGCAAGGTATGAATTTGTCAGCGCAATGTCGCCCGACGGATATTTTGTATCTAAGACATACATAAATAACAAAAACGGCTATGATTATAACGGCTATGCGCCTGAACTTATCGGTGTAACGGTAAATGATCTCAACGGCAAGGCGGAGATGGAAGGAATAAGCGGAATGTGCAATGCCGGCAACAGTGCGGCAAACGGTTATTCGCCGCTTGATTTCTACGCAGGTGCCGCATATTATGAAAGCACGCCCGAAATAACGCAAAATATAGCGAATTATATTTTTGTTGCAGATGACGGCGAAAGGCTTTATTATACAGACAGGTACGGAAACCGTCATTATGAGGAATACTATGTGAGCAACAGCGTAGATCAGAGTTATATGAGCCCTTGCATAACAGAAGGCAAGGCGGTGACGCTCAGCGTGCTTATGTATGACGAAACGGGCAAAAACTCTGCAACAGTGAATTACTATCTGAACCTTGACGGCACTCCGTTTGTGAAAGGCGACAGGACGCTTGACAGATTGCAAAGCTTCGGATATATAATCGGAGATGGCAATGAGGACGGCAGATATAATATATACGGCGCTCACGGAAAAATACTGCTCAGCAATATTGAAACGGAGAAAAGCGCCGACGGCATCGGAATTAACAGAAACGGCGATAAGCTGGCGGTTTTGGATATGAACGGAGTAAGAATATTTGACCTTATAACGCAGGAGCAGGTATTCGAAAAGGATGACGACAGATTCAGCTTTATTGCGGAAAATCTTATTTCTTACCCGGACGGCAATGCTGATAAAACTGTCTGCGTGAATCTTGATAACGGCAAGACGTATACCTATGAGGGACGAGTGAGCTTTATAAATCTCGACTCGTATAGAAATAAGAAGGCCGTGTTCCCTCTGCGGCTTGTGAAGTACGGCAATATAAACTACGGCGGTGCCACCGGCTATGATACCGGCTATGACTGCTTAAGCGTGTACAGCCTTGATGAAGATATGGAGGAGAGCTATGTAAACACTTATACGGCGGGAGAAGGGAAGAGCATCTTTATGCTTGGCTTCGGCGACGGAACGGGAATGTACGGAATTACAGACACATATAATAAGAGCGGCAAAAAGACGTGGATCTTTATCAATGTAATGCTCGACAAGCAGATAACGGTAGACAGTGTAATCAGCGTAAATCAGAACAAGTACCCAGACAAGCCCTGCTTTATTATCGGCACGGAGAATGACGACGGCTCTGTGACAACGTATGAGCTTGACGCAGAAACTATGGAGCTGTCCGTGCAATAATACTGCTGTAAGCTATAATTTCCTTTATTTCTGCGGTTTTGCTTGCATTATTCCTTGCAATATGATATACTTAAATCTATATGGTTAAAACACGAAGCGAGAAACAGAAAAAAGTACGGAAATCATAAGATTTAAAGTGTAAAAGAGAAAGGAAACAAAAATGATTACAGTATCGGACGTTAGTCTTTCATTCGGCGGACAGATGTTGTTCAAGGACGTAAACCTGCTGTTCACCGCCGGCAACTGCTATGGTGTTATCGGCGCAAACGGCGCAGGAAAGTCCACATTCTTAAAGATACTCTGCGGTGCGCTCGAGCCTACAACGGGTACGGTCACGGTTCAGGAGGGTCTGCGTATGTCGGTACTTAAGCAGGACCACTACGCATATGACGAATACACAGTCCAGGAAACGGTAATAATGGGAAATCCCCGTCTTTATGAGGTAATGAAGCAGAAGGACGCTCTTTATGCGAAGGAGGACTTCACTGAGGAGGACGGAAACCTCGCAAGCGAGCTTGAGGGCGAATTTGCCGAGCTTGGCGGCTGGGAGGCTGAAAGTGACGCATCAAAGCTTGTACAGGGTCTTGGTCTTGACGAGAGCATTATGTACGCTCAGATGAGCAGTCTTGCAGGTAATGAAAAGGTCAAGGTACTGCTCGCACAGGCACTTTTCGGAAATCCTGATATAATCCTTATGGACGAGCCTACGAACCACCTTGATATTGACGCTGTGGCTTGGCTTGAGGACTTCCTTGCGGAGTATTTCGGTACGGTTATCGTTGTATCGCACGACCGTCACTTCTTAAACAACGTTTGTACCCATACGGTAGATATAGACTATACAAAGATCAAGATGTATGTCGGAAACTACGAGTTCTGGTATGAATCTTCACAGCTTATACAGAAGATGTTAAAGCAGCAGAACAAGAAGAACGAAGAAAAGATAAAGGAATTACAGAGCTTTATCCAGCGTTTCTCGGCGAATAAGTCCAAGTCAAAGCAGGCTACATCGAGAAAGAAGCTCATTGACAAGCTGACTGTAGAGGAACTGCCTGCGTCAAGCAGACGTTATCCGTTCATCAGCTTTGATATGGAGCGTGAGATAGGCAAGGATATTTTACAGGTCGAAGGGCTTACAAAGACGGTTGACGGCGTTAAGGTGCTTGACCACGTCAGCTTTACTGTCGGCAGAAACGACAAGATTGCCTTTGTTGGCGATAACGAGATTGCCGTTACCACACTGTTCAAGATACTGATGGGCGAAGAAGAACCGGACGAGGGCTTTATCAAGTGGGGAAGCACCGCAAGCGTAAGTTACTTCCCTCAGGATAACAGTGCATTCTTCAACGGCTGTAAGCTGTCCATACTTGACTGGATAAGACAGTATTCAAAGGACGAAACCGAAACATATCTGCGTGGCTTCTTAGGACGTATGCTGTTCTCGGGCGATGATATATTCAAGAATGTTGACGTTTTATCGGGCGGAGAGAAGGTACGTTGTATGTTCTCACGCATGATGCTGTTCCAGTCAAACGTTCTTATCCTTGACAGACCTACAAACCACCTCGACCTTGAAAGCATCACCGCCGTAAACAATGGTCTTTCGGACTTCAAGGGCAACGTGCTGTTCGCTTCTCACGACTATGAGATAGTACAGACGGTCGCAAACCGTATAATAGAAATAGCCGACAAGGGCTGCTACGACAGACAGGGAACATATGAGGAATATGTTGACTGGAGAAAGGCAAACCACGGCGGAAGTTTCACACTCTGATAAAACAGGATATATAACAAGGCGGACTGTCCTTTTCCGGGCAGTCCGCCGTTTTATATTTTATCGGCTTTTACCTTGACAATAAAATCAATATATGGTAGTATGAAGTCAGAAGATAACGCAAGGAGGTTTTAATATGAAAAACAAAAGCAACCAATCGCAGAACACAGCAATTTGTGCGGATACTATTCCTGCCACGCAGTCAAAGCACAACCTTTATCACAAAATTACAAGCCGTATAAAACCGAATTATCTTGGTCTTGCAATGTCTGTACTTCTGATAATCGGAGCATTTGTACCGAGCTACGGCAGCTCGGGAGTTTTGCTCAGCGGATACAATGTGACATTGTACGAAATGACGGCATATTCGGACTACACCTTCTTCTTTCTCTTAGCAATCGGAATATTCTCGATTATCGTTTCGGTTATCGGTTTTGATGTTGGCGTGATACTCGGAGGTGTCGGAGAATGCGTTGTGACATTTATTCAGTTCAGGCGTTATTTCACTGAAGATTTTTCAAGTATCCCGGTTGAGCTGAATATAGGATTTTACATTCTTGTTTTCGCTTCGATAGTGCTCTTGCTTTCGGGATTTTTAGGTATCTCCAAAAAACGGACTGCAAAATGAGTTTTCGCCCCTGCTTTTGCAGGGGCGAAAATCATATTTCCTTGAAATCAAACTTCACATTTACGCTGTCCATCGTCTTACTTCGTCTGAACCTTGTCATAATACGTTCCTCTATGCCGTCAAACGAGCTTTTGTCCGCATCAAGCAACAAAAGCAGATACTGGCTTCTGCTGTAGCGTGTATATACATCTCTCATTCTCAGCGAATTGCTTATGCTGAACGAAATTTTATCCATTGCCTTTTCAAGCAGTTTTATATCCTTAAGTTCATTTTTACTGCTGTCAACCGCAGAAACAAGGCAGATAGACAACTTGCTCTCGATTCTTTGACTTTCACGCCTGTACAGGCGGAATATGTATTTGAATATTTCGTACTGGCAGTAAAAAACGCCTTTTTGCTCCTTGCTGTCATCGCCCGTGAGATCGCCTATTACCGCATCGAGATTATTCTGTACATCATTTCTTGGCTTTACCGTAAGCTCGTAAAGCTCGGTGAGGTGAGCGCCCGGTGCGGCACCGTACTGCTCCATAAGATATGCACGGATATAATCATACTGCTTTGCGGCACGTTCGTAATCTCCCATTGCGACAAAGGCACGGATAAGGTTTGCATGCATTTTTTCATCGGACTGGTCAAGCATTGTGGCACGCTCACAAAGCGTTATTATTTCGGAAAATTTGCCCATAGGGTAAAGTAGCTGAGCGCATTTGTCCACAGCGGAATTATAAAGTGCATGGAAATATACGTTTATCGGCTGTACCCACGTTTCTCCGACAGCTCCTGCAAGATATCCGCTGTTATAAAGGGCGATAGCCTTTTTATACATACTTATGCGTCTTGTTCTGGAAAGCGACTCGTCCTCGGTTTTATCTATATATTCCTTGAATTTTGTCGAATCAATAACGCATTCATCGCTTTCAATAAAGGCATATGAACTGTGACTGCCTGCTATGAGTTTACCACCGCCGGGTATCATTTCATCAAGCACCGCTCTTGTTCTGTGTACAAGCGTCTTAAGCGCATTGGCAGGATTTTTGCTGTCCGACCAAAAAAGGTCGATAAGCTCATTCTGGGTTATTTCTCTGCCTCGCTGTGCAATAAGATATTCAAGAAGCAAAATCATTTTCGAACCCCTGTACTCGTTTTCGCACAGACGCTTGTCACGGTATGATATTGAAAACTGACCGAACATAGTAATATGTATCTTATTCGGCATTTTTTCACCTCCCTGTTTTTTCTTTCGTCTTAACGTGTGCTTTAATGAAATTTCACGCTAAAGCGTGAAAATAATTTAATCAAAATTCAAATTTTCTGATTGATGTTATGCAACAAGCGTTGCACTGTTGGCGATTTGTGTAAATATGATGCTATATTCTGTAAATCAGGCTTACAGAAATAACTAATATCGTGTAAATATGCACAATTCGCTTGATAAAATGTTGAATCAACTATCGTATAAATAGAAATATGGCGGCGATTCCGGCTGCTGTTCACAATGTAACCGAAATGTAACCACGATGTGGCATAATATGCTCGTAAGGTTGAGATGTAGATTTGAGATGATGTCTACCTCACGTTTTTACTTTTCTTTCCGTCATGAGAAACAGCATACCGCAGCAGAGGTTGTAGTGATGCTGTTTTTCTTTTTTGTGTGGAAAGCGGTTTACAGGCAGGCACTTTTGAGCCTGCCTCAGTTTGTAGAAAAAGTCTGTATTTATAAAAATAGAGCAAATTCTCTATCCCT
>OGRD01000544.1_pt1 | contig 19141 bp, 18 predicted proteins | sample 1553441 | NCBI WGS metagenome assembly OGRD01 (sample SAMEA2580106, study PRJEB22360) | human gut metagenome | biome: human gut; feature: human-associated habitat; material: faeces | place: Denmark | collected 2008/2010
TCAGCCAGTACCAGATCGTGGCCACCGGCGGCAGCGTGGCGGAATGCGAGAGCAACTATCGCCAGATGCTGGCCCGGTATAACCTCATTGACCCGGCGGATACGGAGCCCTCCGCTTCGGATCAGGAGGAGGTCACCGGCGTCATCGCTGACCTCCGCAGCGCCGTTATGGACGGCAACACCTGGTACTACCTCCAGCTCTCCGACGGCACGGTGTACTACACCATCTCCGCCGCCGAGGCTCCGGAGGCCGTGATCCTCAACGTGGGCGACACGGTGACGGTGAAGTATGCCGAGGGCGAGGGCAGCATCCTGCAGGCTTACAGCGTGGCCAAGGCTGTCCCGGCAGCGTAAAGCAGAACACAGAAAAACGGCGTGACCATGCGGTCACGCCGTTTTTTGTTCCAATGGGAGGCAGGCTTGCTGCCTGTCCTATGCAGCCTTGACGCTCCAAGACTTTGGAAGCAGTCTCTTCGTAAGCTCAGCGCTTGCTGAACTGAGGTGCGCGACGAGCGGCTTTGAGGCCGTACTGGCGTACAGTTTAGCGCCGGTTTTCCTTGATTTTATGGGCTTTTTGGCCTCTGCCCTCAAATGTTGCCCCAGTATTTAATCATAAAAATGGGGGCATTTTAGACACCAACAGATGGAGCAAATGCAGCATTTACAACACTCAGAAGTTCCTCCGGTTTATTATACTTCACCTGCGCGTAAATGTCCATAGTCGTCTTACTGTTTTCATGCCCGGCAAGATATTGAACAGTTTTTGGGTCAATGCCTGCATACAGCAGGTTAGTAATATAGGTGTGACGAAGTTGATGTGGGGTTACATCAAAGTCAATGGCATACACTAACTTCGGGTTATTTTTCTGATGACTGCCAGGGGTAGGCGTTACCGTACACTTCACGCACTGGCCATTTACATACTTATAATAGTTATGGGGTTTCGTAGAGCGAACGGTTACATATTTCCATACCCGCTGAAACTGCGAAGATGAAAGAGGATTTCCATTTCTGTCAGCAACCACATATTCCGATTCGGTTTTCTCTTTCACTTCCCGCAGGCAGTCTGTCAAACACTTTGGGATCGGAATATCTCTCCGAGCCGCCTTCGTTTTCAGCGTTGTGGAAATCACCGGCCTGTTATTTTCTGAGCGCCATGCTCTCCGTACAGAGATGTACGGCGTAGGAACATCCAGAAATACGCAGTCCCATTGCAGTCCCAAAATTTCTTCGCGCCGCAGACCGGAATATAAAGCGATCATTATAAAGGTATAGGGTGGAAGTCCTCGGACAGTATCTAAAAGCAGCTTCACTTGCTCATCCGTCAAGGCATTTATCTTTTTCCCCGGTTTTCCCCCTTTGGCCGAGAGTCCCTCACAGGGATTATATTCAAGTAACTGGCTTCGCTCTGCCGAATAAAAGACACATTTCAGGAGCATATTTACCTTACTATACAATCCAGCAGATTTTGAAGCCAATGGAATCATCGCAAGCCGAATATCGTCTGCAGTCACATCCTCAAGATACATATCGCCTAAAGGTTTGACAATATAGTTGTTCATGGTCTGGGTATATCCTCTCAACGTGCCGGAAGATACCTTTGCCGACTGCATGAGCAACCACTTCTCGCAATACTCTGCCACCGTTGGATGTTTTCTGCGGAAAACCGCCTCCTCTACCTGGCGTCGAGCCTCCATCTCCTTTAACTGGAGTTCCTCGCAGGTTTCAGCATACAAGTCCACCCTTTTTCCATCGGCATCGGTGATCCGAGTCCTGTAATATTGAATCCCCCTCCGCATGGCAGTGCCATACCAGGGAACATTTTCTTGTTTTTTCGCCATGATTTCAGTTCCTTTCTATTTAATATGTATTTCAGCGCCGATACCTTCTTTATACTGAAAAATCATGGCTCTATCAAAGGTGCGATTCTGGGAAACGCAAAGGGCGGGGAACACTCCCCGCCCTTTGTACGTTTTCCGTCAAATTATTGTGCCGCTTCGTATTCACCGCCATCCCATTCTGCAAAGGCTCCGCTTAAAACTCCTGCCAGTTGCTCCGGCTTGTTGTACTTTACCTTCGCATAAATGTCCATCGTGATCTTACTGCTCTCATGGCCAGCCAAGTATTGAACTGTTTTCGGGTCTACCGAAGCATGAATCAAATTTGTGATGTAGGTATGACGAAGCATGTGTGGCGTAACCTCAAAATCCAAGCTATATACCACATGACCATTGTTCCGTGCTTTTTCACCCAGCTTCGGGTAAAGCATATACTTCACATATTTCCCGTCCACAAGTTTGCGAGCTATCCTCGGTTTTGCTGTCCGTGTCACGATATACTGCCAAAGCCGCTTAAACTGCGTATAAGACAACGGCTCTCCATCCTGGTTGGCAATTACATAGTCTGATGTCGATTTTTTCTTTGCCGCTTTCAAGCACTCTGCCAAACGATCCGGGAGAGGGATATTCCGCTCCGCAGCCTTCGTTTTTAACTCTGTGAGAATGACCGGCCTATTATGTTCCGTGTGCCACGCCCGCCGGACCGTCAAATACGGCGCATCTGTATCCAGATATACCGAATCCCATTGCAGTGCAAGGATTTCTTCCCGCCGCAGCCCGGCATACAGGCCAATCATCACAAATACATAGGGCGGCAACCCACGAATGGCGTCCAAAAGCCGTTCTACCTGTTCATCCGTCAAAGCCTGCCGCTCCTCCTGCGGAACGCCTCCGCCTTTTGCCTCAAGGTATATCGTCGGGTTTGTATCAATCACATGGCTCTCCTTGGCCGCCCGGAAAATAGACTTGTAGAGGATTACCACGGACTTATATACTGAAGCCGACTTTTTAGAGACTGGCACAAGGGCAACCTGGATGTCATCCAGGGTTACATCGGCCATTCGTTTCTCACCCAGCTCCTTGATAATATGCCGCCGCACCTTGGATGTATAATCAATCAATGTGGTGGCACGGATATGGACGGACTGCATCAGAAGCCACTTTTCACAATACTCGGCGACCGTGGGGGATTTACGCCGGAATGTGGCGTTGTCGATTTGCTCAAGAGCCGCCATTTCCTTGTCGTAAACTTCCTCGCGGGTTTTTCCGTAAAGAATCACCCGTTTGCCATCTGCGTCCTCAATATCTGTTTTGTAATACTCATGCCCATTTATCTGGACTTTGCTGTACCTGGGAATTCGTTTTCTTTTTGCTGCCATTTTTCTACCTCCAAATGCAATCGGTGTTGTATCTTTGTTTTACCAAAACCGCACGATTTGCTCAAAGGTGCGATTTGTTTCCTCGCACATTTCGGTAGGTTGCTTTCTTTTCCACAGGTTTTGCCCGATAGGTGCATTTAGCAACATATTCCTGAAGGTAGGCAGAAGTGAAATATACGCACCCATTCGGTACATATTGAATATAGGAAATCAAACCGCTGTTTCTGGCTTCATCCAAGGTGGCAAGGCTGATTCCCAACAGTTTTGCCGCCTCCTTACGAGTAATCAGCTTTTCCATATCCAATCTTCACTTCCTTTCCTTCTTTTTTACTACTTCATAATCAAAACCGGGCCGCTGGCCGCAGTAGGTGCAGATGTCCTTTTCCACCCGGCCAGGGTGGACCCGGCGCAAATAATAAGAGCCTGTGCCGTAGAAGTTATTGGCACAGGCCGGACAAAGGCACATGATTAAATTTTTCGGCGTTTCTTCAATCAATCCCACGCTGACTGCCAGAGCGCGGTTGAGCCGGCGGATATGCTGTTCCTCCAGATGTCCGATGTACGTTTCCAGCCGTCTTTTATCAATGGTGCGGAGCTGCTCCATCAGCACCAGAGAAGGCAGCTCCAGGCCGTTCTCTGCTTTGAGAATGTAATGAGTGGGCAGCTTGGCCTTGGCGTCCACTTTGCTGGATATGGCTGCCACAATGACCGTGGGGCTGTGCTTGTTTCCAGTATCGTTCTGAATAATAAGGACAGGGCGATACCCTTCCTGTTCGGAGCCGATTCCCCGGCCCAGATCGGCATAGTACATATCGCCGCGCAGATATGTCTTATTCATGTCTATGACCTCCCTTTGAAATGCAGGCGGCAGGTGCCGCCTATGTAGAGCCGGACAGCAGAACAGAATGAAGGCCAGGGAGAGATAAAACAATCCTCCTGTTTTCATTGGCCCGTCCTGCTGTACGGCCCGTATTTCAAAGTGTTCCTATTTGTCCTCGACACCCCGGAACACTGCGGGAAGTCATCAAACGGCTGGCGGCTCACCAGCTCCACGGGGAATCTCACCCCTCGCGTGGTTCTCACGCAACCGCCCCCATTGCCTGCGACGGATCACGGCGGCAAACCGCTTCAACGCTCGGACGTTAGGCTGGACGGGAGTATCATTGTCCCCGCTGCTGGTTATGGCCGTACCGGGAGCCGCCCGGTACTGGCAGCCTGCTGTTTCTCGCTCCTTGCCTGGAAGAACAAACCAAAGACCTACAATCTCTTTTTTCGGTGGTGTCTCGTTGTTTTCTCCCGGCAGATCACTGCGCAGCCGCTACCTGGGCTTTGGCTTTCGCCAAAGCAGCGGGAATGTGCCTGATGAATGGGTATGCAGTTTTCAAGGTGCCATGAGGCCATAAAAAGAACCTCTCACCCTATTTGCCGTTGGGTGAGAGGTTCTATAACCGCTAAAACTTATTTTTCCAGAAAAATTTTTAGCTTTTTGAGGATTTTCATTTTCCTCTTATAAACGGCGGGCTGAGAAATGCCGAGTTCCACCGCCAGCTCGCTCTCCTTGCGCTCATCAAAGAATAATGCCTGGATCAGCGCACGTTCTTCTGGGGTAAGCAGGGAAAGCGCGGTATGTAGCCTGTCCACTTCCAGCTTGAGGAGCACCACGCTCTCCACGCTTTCCTGCTCATCGGAGAATTGCCGGGCATTTTCATCCACCAGCCGGTCCAAAGAATCTTCGCGGCTGGGGATGATCTGCACCACTTGGCCCTCCTTTCCGAGAACGAACCGCTCGGTTTTCAAATCGTTCTCAAAATAGCGCATTTTCCGGTCGCCCTGCATATAGGCCCGGTACACTTCATCCGTGACCTCGACAAATTGGCCGCGAATCCATATTCTTTTTTTATCAGCGTCCACGCTGTTTTCCCTCCGATCAGTCTGAATTGCGAGAAATTCAGACTGGCCGGCGGTCCCCTACAACGTGAAAATGGGGTTTCTCTATATTGAAAAACGCACCTGCAGAATGGGGTATTCCCCCAAACAGCAAGTGCGTTTCTTTTTAGTTCGTATAAATCATGGCATGATGGTTCAGTGCGAAGGGCATAGTATCCCGCTGAAAAACGGGAAGTTTTTTTGACCGTACACCGTCAAGCAGGCGGCCTACGACATAGAATCATACTCGCTGCTTCTAATAAGCAGCGGTGCGAAGGATGACCAACGCATGAAATATCCCTCCAGGCCAAAACGTGGTCTGGAGGGATGGGCATGACAAACCAACCTGCCAAAACCTCGTTTTTTTTATTGACAGGGCCAGTTATACGATCCTGGTCAGTTCACTTTTATCCGCACTATCAGTTCTCTAAAATTTGAACTGCTATGCCATTATAAATCTGGCATAAATCCGTAAAATAGAAGGAGAGGTGAACTGAAAGTGCAGAATGAACATGAAATGCTTGGCGAGATCATCAAGAATGCCCGCATGAAAGCAGATATTACGGTCGAAGATCTGGCAGCCAAGGTCGGAGTAGGCGAGAGATTTATATATCGTATCGAGAACGAAGGCAAAAAGCCCAGCTACGACATCCTGTACAAGCTGATTCGGGAGCTGTCCATTTTACCCGATCAGATTTTCTTCCCGGAAAAGAAGATTGAGGATTCTGAAATGGAAAGCCTTGTCCGTATGCTGTATAACTGCGATGAGCGTTCTATGCAGATCATCAAGGCGACAGTTAGAGCGGCCTTGGATAGCCAGCCCAAAGAGTGAAAAAGAGCCGATGTCCGTGGGAAATTCTCACGGGTTCATCGGCTCTGCGTCTATGCGTCTGGCTCTTTGATGACAACGATGTGTAGCTGTTTCGCCTGAATCAAGCTCTTTCGTTTGCACTTCGGGCAGTAGAGAGGATAATTGATTAAAACCGTATCCTCCCTGATTCGATCACGGGTTTTATTCCCGCAGACGGGACAATAAACCCATTCTGTTTGCTGCATGGGAACCACCTCCATTCTCTTGTTTCCAAGACATGGCTGAGGACTTGCTACTCTGCAAGCCCGTCGGCGTGTCTTTTCTATTTAATCTTCATTTTTCCTCCCATAAGTTAGCCATTAAAAATTTATCCAGGTTAATCTTGTTTCTGTGTTGCTGTCTCTTTCAGCCGTGAGAAACTTTCGTCGCTGATGTTGTGTTCAATCCGGCAGGCGTCGGCCTCCGCAGTCTTGGGGTCAATACCTGCGGCGATAAGCTGTTCAGTAAAAAAACAGTGACGCTCATAGATTTTCTTGGCTGTTTCTTGTCCTAAATCTGTGAGTAAAAGAAAACTGTGATCATCCATTGTAAGGAAACCACCATCTTTTAGGACAGTCATTGCCCGCCAGACGCTTGGTTTGCTAACATTTAATTGTCGAGCTATATCAACAGAGCGCACCTCAATTTGTTTTTTAGCTACTATTAAAACTGCCTCTAAATAGTCCTCCATAGATGATGTTAAGGGCATAATGGTACACCTCCTTCTGACACATATAATTACTTCATTTACACCATACCTGCTTTTTTGAAATGCTTCTTGAGCAGTTTCTTAGCGATGAGCGCGCCAACAAAGGCGCAAATTGCAACAACGACAAGCATTATGATAGCTGTTACAGGTGATACTAACGTTTGCAAAATTCCCAAATAACTTTCGCCAAACATTCCCGCATACTGCTCAAGTGTTTGATTTGAGAAAAACAAGAAGGGAATATATGTACCACTGAATGCTGCTAAAACCATATAAATGATATAACTGAACGTAAGTGTTTTTCCATTAGTGCAACCTGTTTTCCACGCGATCAACGCAGAAATAATGCCAGCAATAATGCAGCAAATTATCATGGGCGGATAAAATCCATAAATGCCTGTTACCGCACAAAAAATGAACAGTGCCCACGGTTTCTTAGTCTTAGCTGCTACAAGGAAATATGTAATAGCTGCCAATAATGACCACAATGGACTTACCACTAACATCGTGTAGGGAGAAAAAGATAGGAACGCACAAATGATATAGATAACAAGTGCGCACAAAGATAAAAGAGCTGTGACGATCAAATCCTTTACTTGAAATCCTTTTTTGTTTTCGGTTTGCATGAAATAAATCCTCCTTAAAATGATATTGGTTGGAACGATGTCCATATGATAACCGCAAAAAGAGCAAGCATACCTATCAACAAAATACTATCTCTTAAGCGGAAATCAACTAATATATAGTGAGTTTTTTCACAAGGATAGCTGATGCCTCGCGTTTCCGCTGATGCGGATAATTCTGTCGCCGTCATCAGAAGGCGCATAAGTATAGGGACTAAAAAGCCTTCGTATGTCTGCGCCGGATGACTTACTATTCTCCAAAAAGACAATCCCACGCCCCTCGTTTTCATCCCTTGTTTTATATAAAGCACATCTTGTTTCAAAGATGGAAGAAATCTCAATATGATAGCCACTGGTATCACAATTGCTTGAGGGATATGACTTGCCTGAAGCGCTGCTATCAATTCCGATATTTCCGTAGTCTGAAATAGAATATTCAAAGCAAATGCAATAGTCAAAATTCTTAGTAAAAAGAATGTTATCACGGAAGATAAATGAATTGGAAGGACTTGCGCCAACATAAGCAGAACTATATAAACTATTGCAACTTTGATACTTGTTTTCCAAAGTCCACTTAGCAAAGCAAACAGGCAAACGACGCCAAAGAGTAACAAGCCTGTTAAGCCTCCACCCAAAGCAAACGCCAAAGCTGATGTCAATAGAATCAACAGAAGTTTTATGCGAGAATCGTAATATACTCCATGCTTTCTCAATTTATTCACCACCTTCCTCCACCATAAAATTCTTTACGATTTTGAAATTGTTTTGTTCCGTCATTTGTAAATCATCTTTAATAATCCCTTCCTTCAAAAGCAAAGCGCGCGAGGCGGTCAGGCTGATAAACTCCAGATCATGCGTAATAATAAAGACCAGCTTTCCAGCCTCACGCATATAATTAACAGCATTGGCAACAGCGCACATATTATCCCAGTCTAACCCGCTTGTTGGTTCATCCAAAACGATGATTGGTTTTTCCGAAAGCATTGCCGCTCCTATTGTCAGTCTCTGTTTTTGACCGCCTGATAAAGCATACGGATGGCAGTCTTTGAAGTTTTCCAGATGGAGCATTTTCAAAATTTGAGACACTTTTTCATCTATGCTTGGAATCCTTTTGTTTCCTAACCTCAATTCCTCCGTCACACTGTCTGTATAAAGCTGGTGATCTGCCTCCTGCATAACAAAGTACACATAGTCGGATAATTTTTGTTGCTTCACATTCTTTCCATCAATGTAAAACGCACCTTGGCGGCAGCGAATCAAGCCAGACAAGATTTTCCCCAATGTTGTTTTCCCGCAACCATTTTCTCCAATCAAGGCAATCGTTTCGCCTTTGTAGGCTTCTAATGAAATGTTGTGAAGAAGTTCCGGCATGGCTTTATGCGAAAAGCTCAAATTTCTAATTTGGAGAAATACTTCCGAGCGGCAAATAGATTCTTTCCTTTCTATTTGTATTAAATCCAAATTTAACGGGCGAAGCCTTCTGTTGTGCATTTGGACAGCAGATAATTCTGCCATTTCCTCACCTGTTAATTCTTCGCAGATTTGACCATCCTCCATAATTAAAAAGCGATCTGCGAGTCCGTATAAGTAAAACAATCTGTGTTCTGAAACAATAATCGTGTGTCCAGCGGCTTTCAAAGCAGAAAGAATCTCTCTTACCTGTAAGATTGTATGAATGTCTAAATTAGCCGAAGGCTCATCCAGAACATAAATTTGTGGATTAAGAGTAGTCGCTGCGAGAAAAGCAACTTTTTGCCTTTCTCCACTGGACAGGGCAAAAATATCTCTGTCTTTTAGGTTCTCCATATTCAGTGACTGAAAGGCGCTGTTAACACGTTTAACGATTTCTTTATGTGGAATTCCATAGTTTTCGCAGGCAAACGCAACTTCGCTGGAACTGTTTGTAGTAAAAAATTGACTGCGGGGATCTTGAAAAATTGAAGCAATCTCTTTGCCAGCCTCACCGGCGTCCGATTCTTTTATGGAACGTCCCAATACAATGACTTCGCCGGATAATCTGCCTTCAAAAAAGCGGGGAATCAAATTATTGATACACCTGGTTAATGTGGTCTTTCCACATCCGCTCTGCCCAGTAATAACAAGAAATTCTCCCGATTTTATGATAAGCTTTACATCCTTTAGACTTTCCTGAGACTGTCCTTCATACTGAAAAGAGGCATGTTCAAAAGATATAATTGGAAATTGTTTTTTCATGGCAACACACCTCATAGCTTCCAACTGATGGATTTCTCCCTGCACTTCAAAAAAGTACGATAAATCCCTTCTTTTTCTGCTAATTCCTTATGGGTTCCCTTTTGAACAATATGGCCTTGATCAATGACAATAATTTGATCTGCCGTCCGAACAGTAGACAACCTGTGAGCGATAGAAATTAGTGTTTTATTTTTCGTCAATTCAAAAATTGCGTCCAAAAGAGCTTTTTCATTTTCCGGGTCTACGCTGGATGTCGCTTCATCCAAAATAACGATGGGCGCGTCTTTCAATATCGCCCTTGCTATTGAAATTCTCTGTTTTTCTCCCCCAGACAAAGTGGAACCTGCTTCTCCTATCATTGTTTCATAGCCTTGTGGGAGCGCCTCTATAAAATCATGGCAGCGGGCCCTTTTAGCGGCCTCTACCACCTCCGCATGGGTCGCGTTAGGTTTTCCGAATTTGATGTTATTTTCAATCGTATCATTAAACAGATACACCTTTTGGAATACCATACTTACATATGATAAAAGGCTATCACAAGTAAATTCTTTTACATCGTGTCCTCCAATTTTAACACTTCCAGAATTTACGTCCCAAAATCTTGCAATCATATTACACAAAGTTGTTTTCCCTGAACCTGACGGCCCAACGATAGCACAAGTAGAGTTCTGTGGGATTTTCAAGGTGATTCCATCTAAAACCGGACGGCTGTCATAAGCGAAAATAACATCTTTCAGTTCAATCTCATATGATTTCAGGACAATATCCTTTCCGTCTCCATCTAAAACCGGTATATCTGAGATGAAATCCAGCCGATCCAACTGCGTAGCGAGCATTTTACTCAAAAAGGCCCCGTCATTCATCAATTCCAATTCCATGAACATTAAAAATGCACAGATGATAAATAAAAGGCAATAGGGCAATGTGATAACTCCCCACAAATAGAGCAAAGCTGACAATAAAAATAACAGGCAACTTGTAATCTTAAATACGGCTTCATACAGCTTCATAATTCCGGCAGTAGAAATTGTAACCGCTATATCGCTGCGACACTTATTTTCAAAGGCTTGATCCACTTTTCCTTTTCCTTCTTTGCCTTTTCCGAATATGCGCAGAACAGAAATGCCTTTTATGTATTCTAATGCACTTCCCACCAACAATTCCTGAGCATTTTGCATATCTTCCGTATGCGCGCCGGCCCGCTTTTTTATCTGGCCCAGTACAAGAATTCCCGCTAAAATTCCTGTTAAAGCCAAAAACCCAATCTGCCAGCAAAATATACCCAACATTAGCGTCATGGCAAGCGCCTGTACAAAACCTCCTACCAAAAATGTTAGTGCAAGCATACAATTCCCTTCCAGATCGGAAATTGTTGTTGTCAATACTGTTTGTACGGTGCCGAGATTATTTTCTGTAAAATAGCCCATTGGTGCCCTTTTGAGCTGATTTCCAATCTCAAGACGCTTTTCCCGGAAAATCTCATATCCAGACGCACTCATTAGCACATCGCTTAGGTACTGAAACAAAAAGCGGCCCAAAACACTAAGTGCAACAATTCCAAATGCCTGTAAAATGACAGTCTCTGTTAAGTGTTCGATATTCAACATTACCAATAGCACAGCAAAAAATACAAAGGCGGCGCAGCAGGATTTCAGAGCATTGAAGATCAGTCCGGCAATTACACGGGGACGATATTTCCCAGATAACCGTAAAATCCTTTTTATAATTGAAAACATATTAAAATGTCCCTCCTTCCACTTGATCAGCTGAACTCACATAATCACTCCATAATCTTTGATAAAGTGGGCATTCTGATAAAAGCTCTTCCTGCCTGCCGCAGCCAACAATCTTTCCATTTTCCACCACAAGGATTTGATCAGCCTTCTGGATGGTCGCAAGACGATGAGCTACTACGATGAGGGTTTTTCCTTTTACAAGTTTACTGATAGCGTTTTGAATGAGATACTCATTTTCTGGATCAGCATAGGCCGTGGCCTCATCAAGAATAATTACTCTTGCATTTTTTAGAATTGCCCTTGCGATAGTAATTCGCTGACGTTCTCCGCCAGAAAGTTTTCCTCCTGCGTCTCCGGCATTTGTATCATATCCGTTTTCCAACTTTACAATAAACTCATGACAGCAGGCAGCTTTTGCAGCAGCTACCACCTCATCGTCTGTCGCATCCGGTTTTCCGAGCCGGATGTTTTCACGGATACTTTCATCGAACAGAAAATTGTCCTGTGCAACATAACTGACTTCACCCATCAACTGTGCGAAAGGAATCTCTTTAATATTCTTTCCGCCAAAAATAACTTTTCCTTTTGTGGCGTCCCAAAAACCAGCCATGAGTTTTGCAATCGTTGATTTTCCGGAACCGGAAGGGCCGACAATTGCTGAAACAGTACCTGGTTTGATTTCAAAGGATACATTCTTCAGAACTTCCGTCTCGTTATAAGCGAAAGAAACATTTTCAAAGCGATAGGCTGTTTCATCCAGTGCAACATTTTTTTCTGGACGTTTCAGTTCCGGTTTTTCAATAAAATCCCGTATTTGATCGAGGCAGGCTTTCACCATATTAAATTGTTCAGAATATTTTCCTACTCGCATAAGCGGGGCAATAAATCCAATAGGAAGGATAATGCAAGTGATAAAATCTGATAATGGTAATGTTCCAGTCATATAAAGCCATGCGCCAATCGGAAGCGTTCCCAACAATGTTGTCGGCATTACAGCCTGAATGACTGCTGACCAAAGCCAACTCTGCTTCCACCATGCCAGAGTACTGTCATGGAAGAAGTTAATTGCACCTGTAAATTTACTATAAGAAGCACTTCCTTGATTAAATGCCTTAATAACCTCTATACCATTTACATACTCAACCAGCGTACTGTTCATCGCATTTTGTGATTTCATATAAGTGGTACTTTTATTCACATAATCGTTCATCATTCCAATGTAACCCAAAAGTCCGAGGGGAATTGTAATCAATGCAGCTAATCCCATGCGCCAGTCAAGAATAAATACCAGTAGTATACAGCATAGGGGAGCCACTACATTAGAGGTTATTTCAGGCATAAAATGAGCCATCGAATCCTCTAATTTTGAAACTGTATCTGCCATCAAATTTTTGAAATTTCCGGTCGGCGTATCCAACATGACGCCCATTGGAACCCGAAGCATTTTATCTGCGATTTTGCTACGGATATTTTTCAATATTTTATATGTAGCCTTATGCGACATAAAAGAGGATTGATATGTAAGCCACAGTTTTAATATTTGCCCGCCCAAAGCGACTGCAAACAAGATACATACATTTTGAATAGTAGCTGTTTTGTTAAATAGTTCCGCGACTAATAATGACACTGTAATAAAGGGGGCCATCCCGAATAGTTCGCCCAGCGTTGCAAGAAAGGTTGAAAGATATAGTTGCTTTTTATTATTTCCTGCATAACTCAACAATTGCTGAATTGCTCCAGGTTTCGTTTTTTTCTTCATGAAAAATCCTCCTTAAATAGGTTAGCGAAAACTAACTATTTGGCAAAAAATAAATGGCAAAAGCCACTTATTTTAGTGGAAGCCCTAATACACCATACCAGCCATAGTGCTGGAATTTTATGATATTTTTTACATAATCCTCCGCCTTTTTATAAGGAACATCGTGCAAAACACACTCACATAGTGCGGTAATATATCCATGCGTCAAAATGTGTATTTCTATATCGTTTGGCAGACATTTCGCATATCCCGCTTCATATGCCGCCTTTACAAATAGGGCATTCTGTTTCGTATATTGAATTGTAATTTCTTCTATAAAGTTTTCGACGCGAGAACCTTTGCTGCATTTCAGCAAGAGTTGAAATTCCTCCAAATGCTCGTACATATAGTTGACATATGTCATTGCCTGAACATATGACGCTTCAACAGAATCCCTTTCAATAGCTTCTCTAATTCCAACTTTATCGTAAGGTTCTGCATTATCCAGAAAATCTAATGTATAATGGTAAACATCTTCGATTAAGGCAAAAAACAACGCTTCTTTATCCTTAAAATGTCGATATATTGCACCTGTTGTAACCTTTGCAGCGGTAACAATATCTTTAAGCTGCGTTGCCTGAAAGCCTTTTTTTAGGAATTCCACTTTCGCACATTCCATAATTCGCTCTCTTGTCAAGTCGGAACAGTAACTCAAAATATTTCCTCCCTTCTCTGATAATCGCTTTATTTAAGATAATCTAATTATCAAATCAAAATCAGAATAGCATATTTTTGTCTTGCTGTCAAGGGGACGATGCTTTTGTTATTATCATTATGTACCCAGCCGCCTGTGCGGCTGGGCTTCTTCTTTTTTGGAGCTGTTAACAGGCAGGTGTGCCATACCCGTAAATCTCATAGTATCCCACGGGATAGCTGTTCTGTCGCACGGAGTCGCCAGAGTTGCCCTCCACGGTGTAGACGCGGCCATTCTCCACCTTCTCCACAATCCCCACATGGTCGGAAGAACCGTCTTGGCCTCCATCATCCCAGTCAAAAAAGATGATGTCGCCGGGGCGCGGCTCATAGCTGTTATCCTGCCACAGCCCACGCTCCTGGAACCAGGGAACACCCTGGGACGCGCAGGCCGCAAACTTCGGGATCACGCCGGCTTCGATATAACCGCACTCATTGGCGCACCAGCTTACAAAGCAGGCGCACCATTCCACACGACTGCCAAAGCCGTACCAGCTCCAGTACGGTTCGCCGCCAACATTGCCCACCTGGGAGAGCGCCACCGTGACGATTTCGCCATCCCCTCCGGTAATGCCGTAAAGCACCTGGGACCAAAGGGAATTGTTCTCATCGGCCAGCAGCTCCGCCATCTGTTCCCGCTGGTCCTCGTTAAAGCCGAACTGGTCGGCCATTTCCTCGGCAGTCTTATGGCTGACGGTGATATACAGATAGGTGCGAGTGATGGTTACTTCCGTTTCCACGATATTTCCGTTACCATCATCGGATGTTTCAATCACCGTTTCCGTCTGGGTGGATGTGCTGGACGAAATCTCATTCATCTGCCAGAAGATGTCCTTCAAAAGCCCCAGCTTCTCATCATCCATGGTAGCCACTTCCTGGGCGTTGTCCGGGTCAGTGGTGGTTTTGACAGCGTAAACCGCCAATACCTCTTTCCACACAGCGCGGGAACCGGACATCTCCAGCACATCATAGCTGTGGGACGCCTTGATTTCATCCAGGTTCTCCTGGTAATCTGTATTGATCTCCTGTACGGCAGTCTGCATGGTCTGCCCGGTGCCGGAATCCTCGCCGGAGAAGAAAATGCCAAAGCAGGAGCCAATAATCATACCGATGAGGCAGATCACAATAATCACCAGTACGGCAATCCAACCGCCCGCGGCGATGGCCGCGATCAGCGCCTTGGTCGCCGCAATGATGGCTTTCACAGCCGCAACCGTAGCCTTGACCGCTGCCTTTGCCGCAACTACCGCAGTTCGAGCCGCTATGCGGGCGGCATGAGCTGCAGCCCTGGCCGCCCGCGCCGTGGCCTGGGCAGTCCGCTGGGCAGCTTTAGCCGCCTGTTGGCTGGTCTTGATACTGGCCTTGGCAGTCTTTTCCGCCGTCTTAATGGATTTGCTGGTGGTTTTTATGGTTCCCTTGGCCGTGGAAGAAGCCTGCTTGATGTTTTTTCGGCCCCTGTCCACTGTCTTAATGCCTTTCTTGCCGCGGTCCAGGGTCTTGATGGCCCCGCGCTCCTGACGGACCGCCTTGGCCGGCTCGGAAACCGTATCGGCTGCCTGACGGCCACTCCAGCGTGTGGCGGGCTGCCCAGCCTGCTGAGCCGCCTGTTTCTCCGCTTGTTTTTTCGGCTGTTCGGCTGCGGCTTTCCGCTTTTGGATTTTCTCCTTGAGCTGGGAGATATTCTCCTTAGTCGTCTGAACCCCTCTGCGGCCCTGTTTATCAAACTGGTGAACCGCTTCATGGGTGACGTTATCCACCCCAGCGGAAAGGCGGTCGGACGCATATTCACCAGGAGAGCTTTCCTCCGCATACAGGCTGTGGTCGGCCTTATCCTTGGTGCGGATATATGCCTCCTTCATCCGTTCAGAAGCAACCGCCGCTTTATCAATCGCTTTAATGCCTTTTTTCTCAGAAACTCTTGTTTTTATACCCTTGCCCATGGGCTTCACCTCCTTCCCCGGGCGGGGCCGCCCTTATTCCTCCAGCAGCTTGGCGACAACCACCATCCGCCCGTTGGTTCGGGAATACTCGCAGGTGGAAAGGGTAATGAGCTGGTCGCCGTATTCCGCAGTCACGCCCGTGTCATAGAGCGCCAGTTCCTTGCACTTGGCAATAAACTCGTCAAAATCTTCTTCCTGTTCGGCCCGGACGAAGTGGTAATACTTGAAGCCTTGCTCTGAGTAGGCCACCGTCTTAAATGCGGCGATTACCTCATACTCGCCAAAGCTGTCCAGCGTATCAAAATGAATGGTCTTGTGGTCCTGGTAGAAATCCTCACTCTCGTACTTGCACAGATCGGAGAACATACTGCCGTTGTTCATGTGATGGCCGTACAGCATCAGATTGTCGGAAATGCCGACGTCGCAGTTTTCCTGCATATAGGGCACCCCATAGCTGCTGTACGACTTATCAAAAGCGTGCTTCAGATAGAAGTTGGGGTTATCCTTGGTCTGCATGACGGGATAATCAATCCGGGTGCCGGGAATAGAAATCCAGCCCACCAAATCGCTGTTCTTGGCGTACACATCCGCATACTTTTCAAAAGCCGTGAGTTCTTCCGGCTCCTGGGCCGGGTCATCGGCCAGCTCCAGCGCGGGCAACTCCACATCTTCCTTGACCAGCCCGGCCACCTCGTCAAAGGCTTCGGCGCTTTGCTTTTGGTCCAGATATTCGCGGGCCAACATAGCCCCGGAGAAAAGGAACAGGGCGGCACAAAAGGCCGCCCCAGCGATCATCAGTCTGCTTTTCACTTTGTCACTCATATTTCACCCTCCTGTACTTATCGTGCCTGTTCCTTGCTGGCCGCTTGGCGGCGCTGCCCGGCCTGGGCCGATCTCAACCCCTGCAGTTCGGTTTTCACCGATGAGCGCCCGCCATTGATTCGCTCCACCGTGAGCGCCATGTCGCGTTCCATTTCCGAAAACACCTTGCCGCAAGACAGCACAAAGCTCCGCAGCTTGGCAAGCACACCCTTATCCGCAGATAATTCCTTGCTTTCCTGGGGTTCCTTTCCCGTAAGGGCAAGCCCGGCGTTTTTGATGTGGCCACCCGCCTGGTGCAATTCTTCCCGCATGGAGTCCAGTCTCACAGCGAGTTGCCCCATGCTTTTTTCCGAATGGGCAAAGCCCCGTCCCATCCGGGAAAGAACTGAGGGGATGTGCAGGGCCTGGACCGCATGGCACAGGGCAGAGCGCCCTTTTTCCCGGAAGGTCTGCACCATCTGCTTTGCAGATGAAATGAGGTTTTCCTTTGCCGTGGAAACCATCACTTTGGTCTGGCGGACTTTACCCTCCACAGTGTCCGCAAGCTGGGAGCACCGTGCGCGGATTCCCTTGTCGTGGAGCTTGCCCACCTCCAGGCGCATTTCCTTCATTTCGTCCATCATCTGGGACAGCTTTTCTTCCATACCGTCGATATAGCCCACCAGGGCCTGTACTTCTTCCTTCTGCTTTTGAAGCCCGCTCTGTTCCAGAACGGAAATCAGGTCTATGATCTGCGGGTGGTCCCGCAACGTAAGAGCCGGTTCAGCCATTGTTCATTCCTCCATTCTCAAACGTATCATCGCGCCGGTTCCGCCTGCTTTCTTACAGGGGGCAGCTCCCAGCAGTATTTCGGGTAACGGATTTTCACGCCTTCCATAAAGTAGGGGGCGAACTCGCAGCAGAACAAATCCTCCGGGGAATAGGCGTTGCTGTGCTCCGGGTCGGTATAGCCGTTCCAGAGATTAAAAGCAAGGCGGCACACCCGGACGGTGCCGCTGGTCTGCCAGCCGCCGTGCATACCATCCGGCTCGATACAGTCCTGCTTGAAGTCAAACATCTGGCGGATGTTTGACCGCGTTTCCGGGGCAATCCCCATCACATAGAAAAAGGCCCGGTGGTAACAGTCGTTCCTCCGAGCCTCGCTCATCATATCCAAAAAGAAATCCCGGTGTTCCGGGGACGCAAAGCGAAGATTGCTCATGCCGGCACCTCCTCGCCGCCGAATACGCCTTCACCGGGCTTGGTGGTCATCAGGGCATAGAGCTTGGTGTCACGGGGGAATCGGTTGATGAACGGCACCAGGGCGCTGCCATACCGGATGAGGCCGCAGCCAGCGTCCGCATTGGTGACATAGCTCATCTGCTCGTTGGAGATATTGAGGAGCTTCGCCAGCTTTGCCCGGTCGGACGCCGCCTGGTTCAGCATGACGATAAACTCCGAGTTAGAGAGCATGGTGCTGGCCTGGACGGAATCCAAAAGGTACTCCACGTTCTGGGTGATAGCAGTCGGGTAGGCCCCACGCTTTCTAAACTGCCTCCATGCGGAATTAAAGAAAATGCCGCTTTGCTCATTCTCAAACATCACATGGAACTCGTCGATGAACACATGGGTGCGCTTGCCCCGTTTCCAGTTGAGGGTGACGCGGTTGAGGATCGTATCGGTGATGGTCTTGCCCATTTCGGCTTTGACCGTCTCGTCATTCATGTACTCAGCCATGTACGAAGCGAAGTTGTCGCCGAGGACCTTCTTGATGGCATCGGTGACCGTAGCCGTCTCCGAAGATACGGAATTGGCGACAGCGGTAAGGATCTGGTTGATCTGAGTCGCCGACAGCTGATCGGCACCGGTGATGTAACCTTTACCCTCGACGAAATCCTTCATCTGCTGCTCGGTAACGTACTTGCCGTCGACCAGAGCCTGCTGGATGATCTTCTGCATTTCGGCCTGCAGTTTACCCATGGTCTCGTCCGAAGCGATCATCGTCTCGAAAATCTTCTTGACATCGTCGGCAGTCAGCTGATTCTTGGTAGCCTCTTCGATCAGTTTCTGAACGTCAGCCTTGGTCTGATATCCCTGAGCCTTAATAAGTTTCAACACCTCATCGCTAGTCAGCCAATCTTTCAGATCCGACTTCTTGGCATAGTCTGCCAGCCTTTTGTCAAGCTCTGTCTGGAGACCGCTGTTGGTAACGAAAGACGAGAAATCTATCCCGTTTAATTTGTCGGTAACAGCTTTGAGGGCTGAAGCGTCGGCCTTCAACTCGACTTGACCCTTCAAGTCGTTGATCTGACCCTTCAGGTCGTCGATGTCGTCGTCGTAGTCTTTACAACCGACACCGGCTAACATTGTTCCGGTTAAGAACAAAATACATGTTAAGTTATATATTGATATTTATGATGTTACAACCTCGCATAACGACTCGGTTTACATGGAGGTTTACAAGCCGGCGCCGGTTTTCGGGTCTTTGCGGGCTGGATCGGGAATTTGCCAGACCCGTTTGTTGGCGCTGATGATTCTGTCCGTGTCGAACTCCTTGAGGTAAGTTTCGATTTCCGCCGGGTTGCGCCCCATGTTCTGGGCGATCAGGGGCAGCGGCACGTCGGCGTGATAAAGA
>OGRD01000545.1_pt1 | contig 19133 bp, 14 predicted proteins | sample 1553441 | NCBI WGS metagenome assembly OGRD01 (sample SAMEA2580106, study PRJEB22360) | human gut metagenome | biome: human gut; feature: human-associated habitat; material: faeces | place: Denmark | collected 2008/2010
CCGCTCGACGATCCACCGCTCGATGAACCGCCCGACGATCCACCACTCGTCTTCTTGACGTAATCGCCGCAAACCCAGCCCGTGCCAGAGCCGTATTTGATTTGACACCAACCGCCCGATTGACCGACGATCGTCACGCTCGCGCCTTCGGCTAATCCACCGATGCGACCATATCGCGTGCCAGCGCCCGAACGCACGTTGACACCAGCGCCACCCGTGCCCGAAATCCGGCCTGCCGAACCACCACTCGACGACGGCGATGACGGTTTACTCTGCGCAGGTGCTTTGGCGGGCGACGACTGCCCAACCGACAAATAATCGCCACAAACCCAACCCGTGCCAGACCCATAACTGACCTTATACCAGCCATTGCTCTTGGCTTTAACCGCAACGCTATTGCCACGCTTGAGCGAACCGATGACGGAATTCGACGTCCCTGGGCCGCTGCGAACGTTGAGGACATCACACGTCACCGTGCCCGTTCCCGATGCCGGCTCTTCTTTGACCGTCGTCGTCGTTCCACCCGATCCGCTCGATGTGCCGCCAGCCGTCCCCGGCCCCTCGACCGTCAGTTTGCCCGCCAACGCCTCGTTGACGAGTTTGCGGAACGCACCCATGTTCGTGCGGTGCGGACAATTCTTGCTCGCAAAATCGCGATGCGCCAAAACATTGCTCGTGCTCCAACCATACGTTTGGCACAGCTTCGCAACGACAGCCGCCGCGCGGCGCTCTGCCTTCGCAAACACGTTCGCATCGTTGCTCGTGCTACGCGCAATTTCAATGCCGATGTGCTTGCGATTGCCCTGACCATTGCCGTCTCCCGCATGCCAACCATTGCGATCAAACGGCAAACCCTGAATCGCCTGATTCTCATCAACTGCCAAGTGATACGAAACTTGGTAATTGTTCGAATTCATGTAGTTGATTTCGTTCGTCGCAGGCGCACTGTTCGCCGTGTTGTGCATACAAATGCCTATCGGCGTCATCTTGTTCGGGCATTTCGTCGACCATTTCGAACTCGGGCAAATGTTTTGTGACCAACCGCCAGGCATTATCGCCTTGCTGCTCGATTTGACTTGTGCTTTTGTTTCTGCCATGTCGTGTCTCCTTATCGTGAGCGTTCGTGAATTAACCTTACATCCACTACTACGACTATAAGTATAAGGTGACACGAAAACGCGTGTCAAAGAAATTAACAAAAATTATCAATTCTTTGCAGGCGATGGCGTACCCATCGACTTAAAGCGCAATTCAGGCGGCACATAGAGCACTTTCGTATCGGGCGCCACAGAATGCGTCAACCACACATTCGCCCCAATCACACTCCGCGCTCCTACGACCGTCTCGCCCCCCAAAATACTCGCTCCCGAATATATCGTCACATCGTCTTCGAGCGTCGGATGCCGCTTCACCCCCATGCTCGAATCGGGATTGGGAATGCTGAGCGCACCAAGCGTTACCCCTTGATACAACTTTACATTATTGCCAATCACGCTCGTCTCGCCGATGACAACCCCCGTGCCGTGGTCGATAAAAAATCGTCTGCCTATGGTTGCGGCCGGGTGTATCTCTATCCCCGTTTTACGCGCCGCCCTCTGCGATATCCATCGGGCGAGGAAAAACAGCTTATGGCGGTAGCACCAATTGGCTTTGCGGTGCATTCTTATAGCTTTAAGACCCGGATAGAGGAAGAAGATTTCGAGCGCGCTTCTCGCGGCGGGGTCGCGCCGCTTGAAGGTGCTTATATCCTCTTTGAGCCTGTCAAACATAAATATCAACTCCTTGAGCTCGGATAAAATTGCTGCCGCGATGCGGCGTTGGTTGTTTGGAGTGCGTATGCGCTGTTAATAAGTCTGTGCATTTTCGCGGGCGGATGATATCCGCCCTTACAGCCGCTCAATATACAAATAACATATAAATAACATATAAAAAGCCTCCGTTATCCTTGCGGACAACGGAGGCGCTTGAACGCGGTTCCACTCCTGTTTATATCTCTGCGCGCCAATACGCGCACGGCCGATAACGGTGCCTTCCGCGCAGGGATACTTCGGTTCCCCCTGCGTGCTGACGGGTGCATTTCGCCTTCATACGGCAAGGAGCTTTCTCAGCTTCGGGCTCCCTCTCTTTTGCCGCTTGTATCCGGCTACTTCTCCCGGTAAACGCATTTCGTTTTTTGGTTTTCGTCAACAGATACGCATTGCATATCTACTAATTATTATATTGAAATCACTTGGAAAAGTCAATGATTTTTTTGCTGTCCACAAAATATGTGACGCCCGAAACCACGGTCAAAACGGCGGTTATCCAAAGCATTATATTCGACACTCTCGCGAGCGTGAACCAGCCGGTATTGGCGAAAACATTGAACGCAGCATCAAGCTCGGCAAGGAGCATGATGATTATCGTGAACACCATCTGGCTGACGGTCTTTGCCTTGCCCCAATAGTTGGCGGGGATGACAACGCCCTGCGCCGAGGCGATAAGGCGGACACCTGCGACGGCGAACTCGCGGGTGAGGACTATCATAATTATCCAGATGCTGCACCAGCCCTCACGCATGAACGCAAGCAGGGCGGCGGTGGTCAGCATTTTATCGGCGAGCGGATCGAGGAGCTTGCCGAACACGGTTATGATATTACGCTTTCTCGCAATTTTGCCGTCAAGCAGATCGGTAATCGACGCTATGGAGAAAACGGCGAGCGCGGCTAAGTAATGATAAGGAAACTCAATAAGCATAAGCGCGAGATAGACGGGCGCGAGAAACATTCTGATGACCGTAAGTTTGTTGGGCAGATTCAGCTTCTGCATTTCTATTCCCCTTTCCCGGGTTGTTATACTGTTCTTCCGAGCAGGTCATATTCGTTCGTGCCGAGTATCTCGACATCGACGAAATCGCCTTCTTTTATGAAATCGGGCGAGGTGAAGATTATCTTGCCGTCGATATCAGGCGCGTCCATATAGGAGCGACCCGAATAGCTGTCGGTATAATCATCATAGCTCTCGGTGAGCACACGCAGGGTTTTGCCGATCATTTCGTTGTTCTTTTCGCTCATTATCTCATACTGATCCTGCATGATGACCTCGGCGCGGCGGGCTTTCACATCGTCGTCAACCTGATTTTCCATCTTCGCGGCGGGAGTGCCCTCCTGCGGGGAATATTCGAAGCAGCCGAGACGCTCGAACTCCTGCTCGTTGACAAACTCCGCCAAGGTCTCGAACTCGCCGTCGCCCTCGCCGGGGAAGCCGACGATGAACGTAGTGCGGATAACGATATCCGGCATACGCTCGCGCAGCTTTCTTATGACCTCACGGGTCTCCTCCGCGCTGCTGTGGCGGTTCATGGCCTTGAGTATGCTGTCGTCCGCGTGCTGGAGCGGCAGGTCTATATAGTGGAGCACCTTGGGCTGAGAGGCCATGGTGTCTATAAGCTCGTCGGTTATCTTATCGGGATAGCAATAAAGCAGGCGTATCCACTCTATGCCGTCGATTTCGCAGAGCAGATTCAGCAGATGGGCGAGTCTGTATTCGCCGTAGAGATCAATGCCGTAGGACGAGACATCCTGCGCTATGAGCACAAGCTCCTTGACGCCCTGCTCGGCGAGAGTTTTCGCCTCCTCGACTATGCTCTCCTCGCCGCGGCTGCGGAAGGCTCCGCGGATAGACGGGATAGCGCAGTAGGTGCAGCAATTCGAGCAGCCCTCGGCTATCTTGAGATATGCCCAATAGTCGGGTGTGGTGAGCACACGCTCGCCGCACATGGGAAGCTCCTTTTTGTCGGGGAACACGTTGACCTGCTTGCCGTCGAGAACCTCGTCGACTATCTTGGCGATATCGCCGTTTGCGCCGATGCCTACGACGGCGTCGACCTCGGGAATCTCCTTTAATATTTCCTCGCAGTAGCGCTCGGCGAGGCAGCCCGTGACTATGACGGCGCGCACAAGTCCGTCCTGTTTGAGGCCGACCATTTCGAGAACGGTGTCTATCGCCTCCTGCTTGGCGGAGTCTATAAACGCACAGGTGTTGACTATAACTGCGTCAAGGTGCTCGAAATTGTCCGCGTTTTCAAATCCGGCGTCCTGAAGCTTTGCAAGCATCAGCTCGCCGTCAACCTGGTTTTTCGGGCAGCCGAGAGAAACGAATAAAACTCTTCTTTTTTTCATCAAACAGCTCTTCCTTTCGCTTGATAAAGAGAATTATACACTATTTCTTTCTTTTTTTATCTTCTAACAGGAAAATTGGTCGTCCGTATCTTCATATTCCTCGTCCGCCTGCCGCATGGCCGAACGGATATCGGAATAGCCATAGCCGAGGCGGGTCAGGGCGTTGAAGGTGCGCCGTCTCCCCTTTTCGTCGGAAAAACGCCCTGCGAATTTAGTTTCGAGCAGCTTTTTTATCCGCTCTGCATCGTCGCCGTCAAGCTCCTCGGTGCATTCGCAGGCGGTCTCGCGCGATATTCCGCGCTGACGCAGCTCCTGTTCTATGCGCTTTTTGCCCATACCGCGCCGCTCATAGAGCTCCTGCGCCAAGGTGTGGGCGTAGCGCTCGTCATCGACATAGCCCAGCTCCTCCAGACGTTCGACCGCCTCGCGCGCAAACTCCGCGCCCGAGCGCCGAGCTACCTTGCGCTCAAGCTCCTTTGAGGAGTGGTCGCGCCGCGAGAGTATATCTACCGCCGCGTTAAATGCACGGCAGGAGCCTGCCGCCTCGCAAAAGGCAGCAAACTCCGCATCGTCAAGTTCATCGCCGGAGCGTATATTCTGACCCGCCCAGAAATCCCGGGTCACGGTCAGGCGGTACTCCCCGTCGACGAGTATATGTATTTTTTCTCCTCTGCCCCGCTGTGCCGTTATCTTCATCAGTCGTCGTCATCTACAACGATGTCGAGCTTCGCCTTTGCGCCGGAACGGCTCGTGGGCTTCTTGGGCTGCACGACGGCTGCCGGCTCTGCGGCGGGTGCGGGTCTGTCGGCGGGCTTCGCCGCTGTCTTGGCGGCGTTATTCTCCGCGTTGAGGCGCTCGCGCACCTTCGCTTCGACCTCCGCCAATAATTCGGGATTGTCGCTGAGATAGCTCTTGACGTTGTCTCTGCCCTGGCCGAGGCGGTTGTCGTTATAAGAGAACCACGCGCCGCTCTTATGGATGATATCATATTTAACGGCGAGGTCGAGAACTTCGCCTACCTTGGATATGCCCTTGCCGTACATGATGTCGAACTCGGCCTCCTTGAAGGGCGGAGCGACCTTGTTCTTGACTATCTTCGCCCTTGTACGCGAGCCGATAAACTCGTTGCCGGGACCCTTGAGCTGCTCTATTTTGCGCACATCGATACGTATCGAGGCATAGAACTTCAGCGCGCGGCCGCCCGTCGTCACCTCGGGATTGCCGTAGACAACGCCGACCTTTTCACGCAGCTGATTTATAAAAATTATAATGGTATTCGACTTCGCAATGGCGCCCGCAAGCTTTCTTAAAGCCTGCGACATAAGGCGCGCATGGAGACCGACGTGGGAGTCGCCCATATCGCCCTCTATCTCCGAGCGCGGAACGAGAGCCGCAACGGAGTCGACAACTATAACGTCGATAGCGCCCGAACGGGTCAGCGCCTCGGTTATCTCGAGCGCCTGCTCGCCGTTATCCGGCTGAGAGACAAGGAGAGCATCGACATCAACGCCGAGATTCGCGGCGTATATGGGGTCAAGCGCGTGCTCGGCGTCAATGAACGCGGCCTCTCCGCCCATTCTCTGCGCCTCGGCGACAACATGGAGGGCAAGCGTTGTTTTACCCGACGACTCGGGGCCGTATATCTCGATTATTCTGCCGCGCGGAAGTCCGCCGATGCCGGTGGCGGCGTCAAGAGTAACGGAGCCTGTCGATATAGCCTCGACATTCATCGCCGTATTCTGACCGAGTCTCATTATCGAGCCCTTGCCGTAATTTTTCTCTATCTGCGATATCGCGGTTTCAAGCGCTTTCTGTTTGTCTGCCATACTGTTCCGTCCTTTCGGAGTGCTGAATTTTTGTTCGCACAAATGTTCTGTTGATATTGTACATCATACCCCTGCAAAAAGCAAGGGTATTTTTAAAATTATTTTGATCTTGCAAGAAAAGCGATATTTATGGCATGGTCGCCGACACGTTCGAAGTCGGTTATGGTGTTGAGATAGAGCATACCCGCTTCGGTGTTGCACTCATTGCGGTTGAGGCGGAATATATGCGAATCCTGGCATTCGAGGGTCAGGTCATCGATATGCTCCTCGAGGTCGGAGAGTTCCTTTGCCTCGTCGTCGCTGAGCGACTGATTGTCAAACGCCGCCATCGAACGCTCAAGCAATGTAACGACGCTGCCGCAGAGCTGATTCAGCTCGTCCCTTGCCGCATCGGAGAACGTGAGCCCGTCGCCTATATTGCGCTCCGCCGCTTCCGCGAGGTTAGTCGCATGGTCGCCGACGCGCTCGATATCGTTTATCGCGTGGAAAACGCGGGCGATGTAGTCCGAGTCGCTGTCGGTTATGTCAAGGGCGTTGAGCTTGACGAGATACGAGGTTATATGGTGGTTGAGGTAGTTTATTACCTCCTCTTTTTCCATGACCTTGTTGAGATCCTTATCGCTGCGGTTTATCAGGGCGTAGGCGCTCGTCTCGAAATTATCGCGCGCGAGCTTCGCCATGCGGGCGACCTCCTTGCCGACCTGCATGACAGCGAAGGGAGGCGTATTGAGCAGACGGTCGTCGATGAAACGGCAGTGCATCTCGCTCTCGCTGTCGTCCTTTCCGGGGACAATGAGGCAGGAGAGCTTGACGAGAAGCTTCGCAAACGGAAAGAGTACAACGGTCGAGACGACGTTAAACACGATATGCGATATGGCTATCTGCGCCATCGGGTCGGAGGAAATTTTCTCTATCCACTCGATATACGGAGTGAGCAGGGCGATGAGAATGAACATTCCCGTGCCGAGAAGGTTAAAAAGCAGGTGGATGACTGCGGCGCGCTTTGAATTTTTCTTTGCGCCGACGGTCGAAAACAGCGCCGTGAGGCAGGTTCCTATATTCTGACCGAAGAGGACGAACACGGAGAACTTGAGCGGCACAAGGCCCTGCATGGCGAGAGTCTGGAGCACACCGACGGAGGCCGACGAGCTCTGGAGCACGGCGGTCATAACTATACCTAAAAGTATACCGAACAGCGGACGCAGAGGCGAGTCGGAAACTGCGACGATAAAGTTCATGAAGCCTGCGCTCTCTCTGAGCGGAGCCATGGAATCGGACATCAGGTCGATGCCGAGGAAGAGCAGACCGAAGCCGGTAAAGATGGAGCCGAGGTTTTTAACGAGCGTCTTTTTCGATGCGAGCATCAGAATAACGCCGACAAGCACCGACGCCGCCGCTACGCTCGAAAAGTTCAGCGCGATAAGCAGCGAGGTGACGGTGGTTCCGATGTTGGCGCCCATTATAACGCCGACTGCCTGCGCGAGCGTCATCATGCCCGCGTTGACAAAGCCGACGACCATGACCGTAGTCGCGGTCGACGACTGGATTATAGCCGTGACGACGAAGCCGACGAGCACCGCCAAAAAGCGGTTTCCGGTAAGCACCTCGAGCATTCGTTTGAGCTTGGCGCCGGCTGCGTTTTCGAGTCCGTCGCCCATCGTTCTGATACCGAAGAGGAACAGACCGAGTCCGCCCGCCATCGACAGAATATTAGCTATACTCATTTTTCAATCCCCTTGTTTTCGTTTCCCGTTTATTTTAGCTTTCGTTGTGCGAGATTCGAAGAAAGCCGAAATCTCACGAATATATCTTATCAGTTATCCTTGCAAATGTAAACCGTAAAAATAAAAATAATGCGGCGAAGCACGGAGTTATCATCCGTATTTTGCCGCATTTGAAAATCAACTTTTCGCTTTTTTGCGTTTTGTAAGAACTGCAAGCAGCGTCAGAAGCGCCGGGAAGAAAAGAGCGCAGAGTATGCCCTTTTTTAGGTCGTCTCCGAACGCGCTCGCAATAATTCCGGCAAAGGTCGGCCCGGACGAGCAGCCCAAATCGCCGCCTAAAGCGAGCAGGGCGAACATCGCCGTTCCGCCGCCCTTTATCCCTGCGGACGCCTTGCTGAAGGTACCCGGCCACATAATGCCGACGGAGAAGCCGCATACGGCGACTCCGACAAGCCCGAGCACGGGCGAGGGGCTGAGCGCAATGAGCAGATAAGACGCCATGCAAAGTATCCCGCTGAAAATCATCATGCCGTCGAGGTCGATTTTGTCGCCGAACTTACCGTATATCGCACGCGAGGTGCCCATGAGCACGGAGAAAAGCATCGGCCCCGCGAGATCGCCTACGGTCTTTGAGACGCCGAGCCCTTTTTCCGCAAAGGTTGAAGCCCACTGGCTGACCGCCTGCTCGCTCGCACCGGAGCAGAGAATGAGCAGCATGAACACCCAGAACATCCTGTTGCCGAGCAGCTCTTTGAATGAAAGCCCCTTCTCCCCGTCTTCAATGAGCGGAGCTATCGGGACGCGGACGAAATTCAGGGCGTTTACAGCCGGGACAACCGCCCAGAGCAGAGCAAGGTACTTCCAATTCGCCGTTGTGAACACCGAGAAATAGAGCGTCGAAAGACCGACGACGGCGACGCTGCCCCAGCAATAGAACGAGTGAAGTAGGCTCATCATTTTCTCTTTGTTATCAGTCGGGCACGCCTCGACTATCGGGCTGACTATCACCTCGAGCAGCCCGCCGCCGACCGCATAGAGCATAACGGAGATAAGCAGACCGACAAACGGAGACGGCAGGATATCCGGCAGGACGGTCAGAGAAACAAGCCCAGCCGCCGCGAACACATGAGCCGCAACAGCCGCCGCGCGGTAGCCTATCTTATCTATAAAGAACGCGGAGAGCAGGTCGATTATGAGCTGGAGAATAAAATTGACTGTTATCAGTGCGGTTATCTTCGAAAGCTCTATACCGTAGCTCTTGTTGAACGTCAAAAACAGCAGGGGCACGAAATTGTTGACAATCGACTGGACGACATAGCCCGCAAAGCAGGCGTTGACGGTCGATTTATAGTTTTTCTTCATGAAGCCGCCTTCTTTCTGCGGCGCGGGATAATGAACTCACGCACTAACATTATCACGGACAGGGTCAGCGGGAATATGACGGCGCAGAGTATGCCTTTTTTGAGGTCGTCGCCGAATGCGCTCGCCATCATTCCGGCAAAGGTCGGCCCCGCCGAGCAGCCGATATCACCGCCCAGGCAGAGTATTGCGTACATCGCCGTTCCGCCGCCGTGGAGCGCCGAGGACATTTTGCCTATCGTGCCCGGCCAGAGGATGCCGGCGGAAAGTCCGCACACGGCAACGCCGACGAGCCCGAGCACAGGCGACGAGGTCAGCGAAATGAGAAAATAAGAAGCTGTGCAGACGCAGCCGCTCAGGAGCATCATTGAATCGAGATTTATCCTGCTGCCGAACTTGCCGTACATGAAGCGCGAAACGCCCATAAGAATCGAGAAGAGCATCGGGCCCGCAAGGTCGCCGACGGTCTTTGTGAGCCCGAGCGCCTTTTCGGCGAAGGTCGAAGCCCACTGGCTGACAGCCTGCTCGCTCGAGCCTGCGCAGAGTATGAGCACCATGAATATCCAAAACGCCTTGGTCTTGAGCATATCCTTTATTGACAGCTTTTCCTCATCCTCGCCGACAACGGGCGCTATGGGCACGCGGGCGAACATAACGGCGTTGACTATCGGGAGTATCGCCCAGACAAGCGACATTATCTTCCAATTATCCGTCGAGAACAGGGCGAAGAACAGGGTGGATATGCCGACCGCCGCGACGCTGCCCCAGCAATAGAACGAATGGAGCAGGCAGAGCAGCTGATTGGAATTTGTTGACGGGCAGGAGTTGACTATCGGATTTATCGTGATATCCAAAAGACCCGCTCCGACTGCGTAGCAGAACACGGAGATGAGAAGCCCCGCAAAGGCCGAGGGCAGTATCTCCGGCAGAATCGTCATGAAAATAAGACCCGTCGCGCACATCGCATGGGCGAGCACGGTCGAGGCACGGTAGCCGATGCGGTCAACGAACAGCACCGCCGTCAAATCGACAAATATCTGAATAAAGAAGTTCGCGGTGATTAAAACGGTTATTTTCGAGAGCTCTATGCCGTACTGCGCCTGAAAGGTCAAAAACAGCAGCGGCGCGAAATTGTTGACGACCGCCTGAACGACGAACGCCGTAAAGCTCGCCGCAACCGTATGTTTATAGCCTATCTTTTTCATCCCTGTTCCCCCAAATGAGAATTGCACACAAAAGGCATTTTAGCACAAAGCGCAGGCTAAATCCATAGATTTTAAAAAAAGAGCAAGGTGCTCAAAAATTGCAGAAATGCGGCGGCGAGTTAGGTCATAAATGCAGACAAAAAGTGAACCGCCGGACGGGAGTCCGACGGCAGCTATAAGAAATGTGCGTTTTTCGGCATCAAAAGGGACGGCGCACAGACCAAACGCCGCCCCGCGAACTCCGCCGGGAAGATATTATTTGAAAGGGATGGTCTGCTTGGCGGGGATGGGGAGTAAGCTTATTTACCGAAAAGCTTTTTGAAGAGGTTGATTATCGCGCGGAAGGGAGCGAGGATGATATTGAAGATGAATTTGAATATTTTCTTCAATATACTGTCGCCCTTCTGCTTTACGGTCACGGTACAGCTTGCTTCGACTCCGTTCGAGGCGGTTGCGGTTATTGTTGCCGTACCCTCGGAGACGGCAGTCACAACGCCGTTCTCATCGACCGTTGCAACGGAAGTATTTGACGAGCTCCAAGTGACGGACTTATCCGTCGCATTGTCGGGCTTAACAGTAGCGGTAAGAGTGAATGTATCGCCGACATTGAGGGCTTTTTGAGTAATATCAAGTTCTACATCTGTAACCTGAACAGGCTCAAGCTTGCTTATGGCACGTGTTTCCTCCGCTCCGCACTTTGAGCAGACGCGCTTTTCAAGTCCTTCGGAGTCAACGGTGGGCTCAGTGACGATTTGCCATGAGCCGAAGGTATGACCGGCTTTAGTAATTACAGAGCCCTTTTCAATCAGTTCTCCGCAAATCGAACAATACTTATCACCGCTATAGCCGTCGGATTCGCAGTTGCTTTTATAATTTTTAAGTTCGTACTGTCCGTGCTGAATATTTGTTATTCTATATTCTTGTTTTTTGCACATTGCGCAGACACGGATTTCAGACCCGAATTCAGTACAGGAAGGCTCTTGTACAGTTTTCCATTCACAGAAACTATGTTTACCGTCTCCACAATCATCGGAACTGTCATAGCTACGGGAAACATCATTTCCCAAGCTCGATTTTAAGCCGTACACAGAACCGGATGCATCGGATTCCGCCGGTATATTTCCATTGAACGACTCGTCATTTTTCAAGGGGATATCATAGAATTCGAACGATCTCTCAATCCGATCGCTATCAATATCGCAAACATAGTAATTCATTGAACCGTCGGCGGTTGCGTCGATCTTAATTGTGTAATCTCTATCCGCCGGATAACAAAAAGATTTTTTTCCGGCATAATTCATTACCGTGATTGAAGGATCACATTCAACTATTTTTCCATCAACTATCGACAAAATTCGCTTGCCCGCCGAATCACATACAGAAACATTAGTGGGGCACTGTATGCTAACAAATTTTGATTTTCCTGATTTTGCATTCATATTATGGCATTTAGCATTTACCCATTCGTTTTTGTATGCCGTCGCATAAACCAACTCATCTTTAGCATGATTATTGGCGCAGAAATTATAAGAACACTCGTAGAGATATTTATTTGCGGCTCTGAGCATATTAAAAGCCAAATCGTAATTTTCCGCGCTCTTGTAAGCATTTGCAACATCCGAATTTTTCAGGATTTCGAGCGTATTTCCATATGACCTCACTGTCTGGCTCAAGCCTTTTTCAAATGTAGAGATATAGTGCATAAGGTAATATGGCGTCTTTGCCTTTCCGGCAGGGAGAACTGCATTCAGTACTTCATATGTAAGATTATACGAAGCCGTTACAGCAGCATATGTCAAGCCCAGTTTTCCCGGATTGCAGCCAAGCACTTTACTGACACCGTTAAGAGCGGCTTTTTTTGCAAAGTCTTTTATAATAAGGTCGTACGCCTTCCATCCAAGATCCGCCGCGAGAGACTTAGCATAAGAATAAACGGCATCATCATTCAATGCTTTTTCTCTGTAGCTGTCCAACGACTCTTTAAACCATTTTGCATGCTTAGGGTTAGTCTCTTTCATTTTCTCGGCAGCCGCATACAAAATATCGAAAATTTCTTCATTAGCATTTTTGTAACTCAATGCAACCTGATATGCATTTTGGGCGTCTTTAAAGGCGCTTACAATATCGGTCGTGTCTTGAATAGCGCCAAAGATATCCGAGGACAAATTGAGTCCGCTGAATACTTTATCTATTTCCTTTTCGTGTTTATCAAAGCCCTCTTTTAAAACCTTCTCAAGAATATTTCTCGTCTTGTCCGAAATCTCATAATCAGGATCCGTGAAAAAGCCTTTTACTTCAACTTCAACAGATCCGATTCCGTTAATTTCTTTTTCCCATTCATCCGTAGATTTCAGAGCCTTTTTAATTCCGGAATAAATGTCATCGCCGACCTTTAAAACTCCGTAATTGATTTCTTTCGAAACTTCCTTATTGTTTATGAGCATCATAAAGTCGGCAAGAAACAGTTCATAGTAATCTGCCGATATGGTGAGGTCGTCAAATTTAAAAGTCGCAACTTCACCTACATCACCGACTATATCCCATATCTTAAACGGTAACAAACGTCTTCCCTTTTCATCAGACCATATTAAATCATAAAATCCGTTATTGCTTTCAAAGCTGTCAAACTTTGATTCATGGAAATTAATATGTTCGATGATATATTTATTCATTTCTTCGTCGGACACGGATCCGCCGGATCCGGGGATTTCATCCGGATTACTACCAGATTTGGAAAGAGCCAAATTCCCAAGCAGAAATGACGAGCCAACTTTCGAAGCTTCTAAATCATAGAAATATATTTTCAAAACAGACACACCAGTAACATCAACATTTAGATCAATTGGATATGTTGAAATATTGCTGTCTAAAACTTTTGAATATAATACCTTTCCGTCGCCTAACACTTCAAATTGCGTAGTATGCGGATATTTTGTATAATCCCATCCATCAAATGAATAGTGACAAAAGTCAATTATGCCAGTCAGTCTATTATATTTTCCATCTATAGCATATTCGTTCCAAACCCAACTTTTCTCTTCTATTCCATTCCACCTTGCAACCCACGCCTCCAAACCGTGAGTATATGCCGTTCCTGTTACTCCCGCGGTTCCATTGCGTATACCAATCTTTCCCATGCAACTGTCACCTTGGTTGCCAGTATATCGCGCCGAATTTGTTGGAGTTAAAGTCTCAACATAGACAATTGATTTTCCCTCCGCCTCGGCTTTGGGTGCGAAAAGGCTTGCCCAATCAACGCCGGCAAGCTCGCTCAAGGGCGCGACGCCGAGCACCATGATGAGCGCAAGGGTCAGCGCCAAAAGCGATTTAAAAATATTTTTCCGCTTTGTTTTCATTGTTTTTTACCTCCGTTTTGTTTTTATGCGTTATTTTTTTACGGCAGTGCCGTTTTATACCTCGGTTGTGCTTTATGCCTCTTTGGCAGAATTCTCTCAATCATATATTAGCACTCTGTCAGAAAAACACAATATACTTAGTATAATTGACGGGTTTTGAGGATAAATAACCGTCTTAAATTCTTTATTTCAATATTATTCGCTGTCGATCGGCGTTTCATATGCTTTCGGTGTCGTATATATTTATACTCTATATATCGACAATTGTCAACATATTGAGCATAAATTAAAATGGCGTTGAGGTGATTTTGTGATTACTTATGAGCCGTTTTACAAAACCATGAAAGACAGAGGGATGACGACATACAAGCTGATAAGGGATTTCAACATCAGCCGCAGTCTCATAGACCGTCTCAAGCATAACAAGCCGATAAGCACCGTGACGTTAAATGACCTGTGCAATATTTTGAACTGCGATGTCGACGGAATAATGCACCATGTTCCGGACGAGCCCGACAAAAGCAAATAAGCTCCGAAGCCGTTGCCTCGGAGCTGCTTTTTATATGCCGTTTCTGCGATTATAAAAGTAAAAATCCCCGAAACCGTTTGATTTCGGGGATCTTTATGGAGCTGCTAACCAGATTCGAACTGGTGACCTCATCCTTACCAAGGATGTGCTCTGCCACCTGAGCCATAGCAGCGAATGGCGACCCGGAACGGTCTCGAACCGTCGACCTCTAGCGTGACAGGCTAGCGCTCTAACCAACTGAGCTACCGGGCCAATTTGTCGGCTCTCACCGAACGCACATTATAATAACATAAGATTCCGGGTTTTGCAATACCTAATTTTAATTTTTTTGCGCTTCGTGCTGTTTTTTGACACGCTTTATAGGATATTGTGATTTTTTATCAAGAAAAGCTGTTGACTTACGCCTTATCGCTCCCGTTGGCAAATCTTGCGTAGCGGCGCATCGGCAGGGCACACGCCGCGATGCCTATCACGCCGAGAATAATCCAAAAAACAACCGTCGCCGTCCAGCCGAATTTTTCGGACACCGCGCCGAAGCCGTAGGTCGATATCGCGCTGCCTATATATGTGCAGCAGTTGAATATCCCGCCGACCGTCGATGCGCGCCCGAATTTCGCAAAGTGCACCGGTATGAGCGTCATAAGCAGATGGTTCATGGCGGCTATTATTGTAGTAAACAGCGCCAGGAGTATCACGCAAATGGCGATAGGATATTTGCCGACAAAGACTATGCCCGTCAGCGGTATCAGCGTCATGGCGAAGCCGAACGCCGACGTTGCGGCCTCATTGTGCCTGAACACCTTCTCGTAAAGCTTCGTTCCTATCCACGCGCCGCTGAGATTGATTATCGGCATAATCGCCGACAGCAGCAGCGAAAACGAGGCGGAAACGTCATATTTTTCGGTAATAAGCGTGGGCACCCACGAGCTGACTCCATCCTTCAGCATACCCTGGACGAGCACGCCGACGCATATGACCGACGCGCCGGAAATCATAAAGAGCTTGCCGAGCGAGATTTTTTCGCCAGTATTCTCATGGACGGGAAGCGACGGCTTCTCCCCTTTTCTGAGGATTTTCGAGGTCTTTTTCGCGCATATACACCAAAAGACCAGCACGCAGGTTATTATTCCGGCGGGGATATAAAACGCAAAATGCCACGACGCGAATTTTATCGCCGCCGCAGATATCACATAGGAGAGCAGGCTGCCTATCGGGAAGGACGACGCTATGTGCAGACACGCACGGCTGCGCTGCTCCTCCGGCAGGACGGTGGCTATTATATAGAGCACGGGCGTCCAGAGCATGGACTGAACTATTCCGTTAAGTCCCCAGATAATGCTCATGGTGATATAGCTCGACGAGCACAGCGGCATTATAATATTGGCGCACACCGTCCCGGCGAGCCCCGCACCTATCATTTTATAGGGAGACACGCGGTCGCCGAGTATTCCGCTGAATATCTGACCCGCTCCGTAGCAGAAGAAATAGACCGTGCCGATAAATCCGGCATGGGGCTTTGAAAACACCCCGTCGGCGACTATGGCGGTCAGCGCGGCGGTGTAGTTTATTCTCCCGAGATAAGAGGCGCAATATGCCGTCCAGCAGGCGACAAAAAGCAGAACGCCCGCCGAAATCGTTTTTTTGTTTTCTACCCGTTGCTCCATAATTTCCCCCAAAGCAGTGATGAAAAAATTATATCACCCGTTCGTTTTTTGTCAATGTCTTTTGCCTTTGTTGTTGAGTTTATAGGTATTATGTGATATACTTAGTCGGTATCACGAAATATATTTCAAAGGCTTACAGGAGAGTCAAATGAAGTCCATAAAAGAAATTTATAGAATAGGGCGCGGCCCGTCCAGCTCGCACACCATGGGACCCGAGGCGGCCGCAAAAATGTTTATCGGCGAATTCCCGTCGGCGGAGAGATACGAGGCTGTGCTCTACGGCTCGCTCGCAAAGACAGGCAAGGGGCACGGCACCGACCGCGTGCTGCGCGAGACGTTTGCGCCGCGCACGCTCGACATCAAGTTAGACCTGACCGCTACCGATATCCCCCACCCCAACACGCTCGACTTCACGGCGTTTGACAAAAATGGAAACGTCATAGGCAAGCGCAGGGTACTCAGCGTCGGAGGCGGCGCGATAGAGGTCGAGGGGCACAAGGACGCGGAGCCGCCCGAGGTCTACCCGTTTGAAAATTTTGCGCAGATAAAAGAATACTGCAAAAAAGAGAGCATCCGTATTCCCGACCTCGTGGAAAGATTTGAGGGCGTTGAGATTTGGCAATATCTCGACCGCGTCTGGGAGGTCATGAACAGCTGCATCAAGCGCGGACTTGCCGCCGAGGGCGAGCTGCCCGGCGGGCTTGGCATAATGAGAAAGGCACATATGCTCATAAGCCGTCACCACATGGACGAGAGCCCGGAGACGCGCGAGAACAGGCTTGTCTGCGCCTATGCCTACGCAGTCAGCGAGGAAAATGCCTCCTGCGGCGAGATAGTTACCGCGCCGACCTGCGGCGCGTGCGGAGTGCTGCCCGCGGTTCTGCGCTACACGGCGGACAGGCGCGACTTCTCCGAAAAGGATATACGCAGAGCCTTGGCGACCGCAGGAATCATCGGCAACGTCATAAAGACCAACGCCTCGATAAGCGGAGCGGAATGCGGCTGCCAGGCGGAGATAGGCTCGGCCTGCTCCATGGCGTCCGCCGCTCTCGCGGAGCTCTACGACATGGACACGGATCAGATAGAATATGCCGCCGAGGTTGCGATGGAGCACCACCTCGGGCTCACCTGCGACCCTGTCATGGGGCTTGTTCAGGTGCCGTGCATAGAGCGCAACGCAGTCGCCGCGATGAGGGCGATAAACGCGGTGAGCCTTGCAAACTTTTTGACCTACACGAGAAAGATTTCATTCGATCTGATAGTCGAAACCATGTATCAGACAGGCAAGGATCTTTCAAAAATATACCGCGAGACGAGCGAGGGCGGACTCGCCAAGCTCTATAAGCCCGCAAAGAAAAACGAAACTACGGAGGAAATAAAATGAGCAAGCAGTTAAGACAGCCCGCAGCGGGCGACACCGTTGCAACTATAAAGACAAACATGGGCGACATAAAGGTCGTCCTCTTCCCCGACGCCGCGCCCAAGGCGGTCGAAAACTTCACGACCCACGCGGAAAACGGCTACTACGACGGCGTTATCTTCCATCGCGTTATCCCCGATTTCATGATTCAGGGCGGCGACCCGCTCGGCAAGGGCATAGGCGGAGAGAGCATTTGGGGCAAGCCGTTCAAGGACGAGTTCAGCCGCGACTACCACAATCTCAGGGGCGCGCTGTGCATGGCGAACGCAGGCCCGAACACGAACGGAAGTCAGTTCTTTATAGTTCAGGCGCCGTCTGTGGACGAGCGTTTCATTCCGCAGATGGAGCGTCTGCCCGATATGTTCACGGACGAGTCCGTTGAGGACTACAAGGCGGTCGGCGGTACTCCGTGGCTCGATTTCAGACACACGGTGTTCGGTCAGGTGTTCGAGGGCATGGATGTTGTCGATGCGATAGCCTCGGTCAGCCGCGACGCTTCGGACAAGCCGCTCGAGGATGTTGTTATAAACTCCGTAGAGACACAGACTCTTTAATTTTACTCTTTACTTTCAAGTTTTAGTGTGCTAAAATATACTTGAATACGGGGACAGATAAACCCAATCAAGAAAACAAAAGGAGTAAAACTTTGATGAACGGCAAGCTGAAGGACAGCAACGTCGATTTTCTGTTCAAGGCGGTTCTCGCCCTTGAGAACATCGACGAATGCTACGATTTTTTTGAGGATCTGTGTACGGTGACAGAGCTCAAGGCGCTTTCACAGCGCATAGTTGTTGCGAAGATGCTCAGCGACAAACAGGTCTACAGCGAGATAGTCAGCAAGACCGGCGCGAGCACCGCCACGATAAGCCGCGTCAACCGCTCTCTCAACTACGGCTGCGACGGATACGAAAAGATTTTCGAGCGCATAGATGCCGCAGAGGCAGAGAAAAAAGACTGACATGAGCGACTATTCATTCTTCGCCCGTTTTTATGACGGGCTGACGCAAAATGTTGATTATGAGAGAAGAGCAGAGCATTTTTCTGCTCTTCTGCTTTCATATGGGGTCGAGAGCGGAACGGTGCTCGATCTCGCCTGCGGCACGGGTACTTTAACCTCGCTCATAGCCTCGCGCGGATATGAAATGATAGGCGTTGACTCGAGCCCCGATATGCTCGCTCAGGCGCAGAACAGGGCTTTTGAGGAGGGGCAGAACATTCTGTTTCTCTGCCAGCAGATGCAAAATCTCGACCTTTTCGGAAAAATCGACGCCGCACTCTGCACGCTCGACAGCATAAATCATCTGACCGAGCCCGAGGATGTGCGGGAGACATTTCGCCGACTCGGAACGTTTATCCGCCCGGGCGGGATGTTCATATTCGATGTGAACACGGTATACAAGCACCGCGAGATTCTTGCGGACAATTCGTTCGTCTACGAATGCCCGGAGGTTTTCTGCGTCTGGCAGAACAGCCTTGACGAAGAGACAAATACGGTGGACATCATGCTCGACTTCTTCGAGGAGCGCGAGGACGGGACATACGAGCGCACGTGCGAGGATTTCAGCGAGCGCGCATACAGTCTTGACGAGCTCTCAAAGTGGCTCGACGGCGCGGGCTTTGAGACAGAGAACATATTTGACGGTATGACGAACGAACCCGTCAGAGAAGATTCCGAGCGCGCGGTGATAGCCGCAAGGCGCAGGAAATAACAGGAGGATAAATTATGGGCAAGCTTATACGCTGCATTTCCGAGGACGGCACTTTAACCGTTATGGCTGCCGACACCACGGATATAGTAAACAGGGCGCAGGAGATTCACGGCACATCCGCCGTTATTTCAGCGGCTCTCGGCAGGCTGGTGGCGGCGGGCAGGCCCCCGGCGCTTATTAT
>OGRD01000554.1_pt1 | contig 18894 bp, 14 predicted proteins | sample 1553441 | NCBI WGS metagenome assembly OGRD01 (sample SAMEA2580106, study PRJEB22360) | human gut metagenome | biome: human gut; feature: human-associated habitat; material: faeces | place: Denmark | collected 2008/2010
AAATACTGCGAAAAGCAGGGATGGGAGGTTGTGGCAGTCTATCAGGACGATGGCTTCACAGGTCTTAATATGGAGCGTCCTGATTTACAGAGAATGTTGAGAGCCATTGAGCGCAGGCAAATCAACCTTGTCATCACGAAAGACCTCAGCCGACTGGGGCGTAACTATCTGCAAACCGGGCATTTGATTGAGGACTTTTTCCCAAGAAACGGTGTCCGCTATATCGCCATGAATGACGGTATCGACACCCTGCGTGATAACAACGATATTGCCCCGTTCAAGAATATCCTGAACGAGATGTACAGCAAGGATATTTCCAAGAAAGTCCATTCCTCTTATCTTCTGAAAGCGCAGAAAGGACAGTTTACCGGGTGTCTTGCCCCGTTTGGGTATCGGAAAGACCCGGAGGACAAAAACCATCTGCTCATTGACGAGGAAACCGCCCCGATTGTGCGGCTGATTTTCGGATATGCCCTGAACGGTCATGGTCCGAACTATATCCGCAGACGGCTGGAGGAAGAAAAAATCCCCTGCCCCACATGGTGGAACCGGGAACGGGGGCTTCGCAATACCCGCACCAAATGGGAAAAGAAAGACCCGGAAAACGGGCGGTATATGTGGGACTTCTCCGTTATCAAAGACCTTTTGATGAATCCCGTCTACACCGGGGCGATTGCTTCCCAGAAAAAAGACTACCGTTTCAAAATCGGCACGATTGGGGAAAAGAAGCCGGAGGACTGGATTGTGGTGGAGGGACAGCATGAACCGCTGATTGACCGCATGAGCTTTGACATTGTGCAGAACAAGCTGAAATCCCGCCAGCGTCCGGGGCAGACCAATGAAATCAGCCTGTTTGCCGGACTGATAAAATGCGGCGAGTGTGGGAAGTCGCTGACGATACGCTACACAAACGCAAAACATCCCCAGCAGATTTATTCCTGCAAGACCTACAATGCCTTTGGAAAGAACCACTGCACCCAGCACCGGATTGACTATGACACCCTTTACAGCCATGTGCTGCGGAAAATCCGGGAATGTGCCAGAGCTGCCCTGATGGACGGGGAAGCGGTTGCTGACCGCCTGACCAATACCTGTGAAGCCGAGCAGCGGGAACAGCGGGAAGCAATGGAACGCTCCCTTACAAGGGACGAGGAACGGATTGAGGTTCTGGACAAAATGGTCATGCGGCTTTATGAGGATATGATTGCAGGGCGTATCAGTGAGCAGAATTTCAACACCATGCTGGAAAAGACACAGACCGAGCAGACGGAGCTTAAAGCAAAAGTGTCCGAGGGCAGAAAGCGGCTGTCCGATGAAGTCCAGCTTGCCAATGACGCAAAACAATGGGTGGAAGCCATTCAGGAATACGCCAACATCACAGAGCTGGACGCAGCCACCCTCAACCGCTTAATCAAAGAAATCGTCGTGCATGAGCGCATTGACGAAGATAAAACAAGACACATTTCTATCGAAATTCATTTTAATCTCAAACCCATCCCGGAGGTGGAACAGGTCACTGCCTGACCTGTCCCGCCGGGACGGTTCTCTTAAAAACACCATATAGATTTTTTGTACGCCGCCGCCCGCCATCGAGCAGAGTTTTACACCTAATTGGGGATAAAACAATTCATAGCAGGCGGAGGAGAAGAGGATGATATTTCAATCATTGAGTCGGCAAAAAGAGAAGCCTTCGAAGAAGCCGGGATTTCTAAGACTTGTAATTTTTTCAAGCTCGACACCTGCTGCAGCATACCGGCCAACTGCTTTAAGAATGCAGAAGCAATATGGGGTAAAGAATATTTCGTCATTCCGGAGTACACATTTGCAGTGAGGGTAGAAAGCGCATTTTTGCAGCTATCTCATGAGCATACAGAATATAATTGGCTGACTTATGCAGAAGCGCACACGCGACTTCAATACGACAGCAACAAGACCGCTCTGTGGGAACTGAATCGGCGCATTGCGCTTGGAATGTTGAAATAGACAACTTCCGTTTTGCCGCAATTTTTTAGGTGAAAATACCGTTTTAAGATGACACTGCCCCCTTAAATCGAGATTTGCACCTCCCTCTAAACCGTAGTTGCCCCCCCTTGCACGATTTCTATCAAAATTACGGTGGACTTTTTCTATGCCCAAAAACCGCTTAAAATAAGGCTTTCTGACTGTTTTAGCATATAACACAACCCCCGTCACAGAATGTTTCTGCGGCGGGGGATTGTGTGTTTTATAGTAATTATAACTGATCCGCCGTAAATGAATACGGCCGGATTATATTTAACGCAGAATTATATTCAATAATATGCTACATAATAACAATAGCAATTTTTTCAAGTTATGAAATAAAAAGAAAAAATCCCCATTCCGCAGAACGGGGATTTCAACCTGAATTGTTAAACAGATTATGTAAGCAAAGGGAAGATATCTCTTATTGCCCATGTTGCGAAAAAGCCGAACACAATAGCGAGCATAAAGCCGTCGAGCAACCTGCTTTTTACTCTGTCGCCGATCAGGAAATATATTCCCATAAACGGAAACGACCAAAACATCGGATGAAAATGAAACGCACTTGTAAAATCAAAATGTAACGCACACAAAATCGACCGTGTAAAACCGCAACCGGGGCATTGTATACCGAAAAAATGCCTCCATATGCATCCGATACCGGTAACAGATGAAATCAAATAACCGATACCGAGCAAAACAATGAAAAATAATTTCGGCAAAAGTTCTTTGAACCGTAGCTTCACTTAGAACAGCTTCTCAGGGTCAACAACATAGCTGCCTGTAAGAATCTTAACAAAATCAATGATAGCAAGAATATAACCGACGCCGAAGCAAAGGCTTGCCACAATTTTAACAATGCCCTTTTTGTTTTCGCCCATCATGAAGTTGTGAATACCCAAACCGCCCAACAAGAAGCAGATAATTGCCATTGTGGTCTTGTCTTTGCCGTTGAGATATTCGCCGGATACGGCGCCGTTCTGCTGACCGTTTGCAGGGGGAGGAGTTACGGGAGGCGTCTCGGGATTGTTTACGGGAGCGCCGCACTTCTCGCAAACGTTAGCGCCGGGCATGAGCTCTCCTCCGCAGTTCTGGCAGAATCTTCCGCCGCCGCCTGCCTTAACGCCGCAGTTTGCACAAAATTCCTGGTTGTCATTGAGCATAGTTCCGCAGTTTTTGCAATACATAAAAATTACCTCTCCAAAATAGATTATGACATATTGGTATGCTATGCCAATGCCATTATAACATGAGATTTTGACTATGGCAATACTATATTTGTTTGTTTTTCATAAATTCTACGCGATTACGGCAGGTTTTTGGCGAATTTTCAAATTTTCTGCCAACAACTGCGATAAAAGCACCTCAACTATGACAAATTCACGATGCGCTTTTATGTATTGTCTTGTCAAAAGTTTTTTCTGATGATATAATAAATTTGATGAATTATGATATTGAGGAGGTTGTATTTATGTATTTTGACAAGTTTTTGGATTTGTTGAAGCTCGCTTTCCGCCAGAAAGCCGCCGTGTATGATGCCGTTGAATTTTTCAAAAATTTCTTTTCAAACGGATTCTCTATAAAAAAGATTTTTGTCGGATTCATGGTCGTTATCGAACTGCTCGGCTGTCTTGCGTTTGATACACCGCGCACGCCGAGGGGACAAGAATTGAATCTTGACGGCTACAGCCTTGTTTTCTTTGATGACTTTGACGGCGACACTCTTAACACCGATGTTTGGAAACACAGAGGTGTCGGTGCCCGTCGCTGCGGCTTCAATGCGGAGAGCCAGGCGGAAGTCAGAGACGGAAATTTATATCTCACCGCCGAATATCTTGAGGACGGCAAGTTCGGCGCCGGCTGGTATTCGGGCATGATAAGCCTAAAGCAGCACTATCTGCGCGGATATTTTGAGATCCGCTGCAAATGCAACAAGGATAAGGGCTTTTGGAGCGCATTCTGGATTCAGTCGCCCAGCAATCCCTATGACCACAACATCTCTCAGGGCGGAATCTACGGCGCTGAAATTGATATCTTTGAAGCCATGAGCGCCGACGCAAAGCTTCCCTCAAGCCGCAATTCCGTTACACAGACAATTCACTGCAACGGGTGGGATGACGATGTTGAGAATATCGACTCCCGCACACTCGGTAAATTTAAGGTAGGCAATGATATTTACAACGAATACAACACCTACGGGCTTGAATGGACGGAGGATGAATATATCTTCTATATAAACGGTGTTGAAAGCGCTCGCAGCTCATTCGGAAACGGTGTTTCGACAATTCCCGAAGAAGTAATAGTTTCGCTCGAGCTTCCCGGCAGCGCGGATTTTGAAAAGGATTATTCTACGCAGATGGTTATTGACTATGTTAAAATTTATCAGAAATGATATATTGTCATTCCGTAACACCGTCTTGTTATATTGAAAATCAGAGCGGGGGAAGGTTGCGCTTGCCGTCGTTACCGATTCCTTCCGACAGTTGTAAACATGACGATTTTCGGCTTTTTAACAGAGCCCGCCGTAATTTTTTTAGATTGCGGCGGGTTTTCCGTCATGTACAATTCGCTCGTATTGGAGACTGTCATTGCTCTTATCTATCTGATAGCGGCTGTGATTATCACATTTATAATCAAAAAACGCTGTCTGCCGAAGAACTGATTTTAAGAATAAAAATACCGCTGACCCGCGCCGTGAACGTACAAAGTCAGCGGTATTTTTTACTTTGCGTTTAACAAATCCTTGTACTGATAAGCTCTTACATAATCGACAATAAACTGCGCCTCATCCGCATTTTTGTCTCTGCTTGAGGGAACTCCGTTCTCGCCGTACATTTCAACGGAGAGAATGAGATAAAGCGGATTTTGGCAAACACCGCCGAAATCGCTGCGGCCATACTCCATGCCGTTCAGATAGAAAATATATTCGTTCTCATTCCATTCTACCCCGTATGTGTTGAACTCCTCATAGGGATTTCCCTTGACATAGGTTCTCGAGACCTGTTTGGCCTTATGTGCCTCGCCGTAGCCGTCATAGTGGAGATTGCAGTAAACGACATTGTCGAACGGTATGCGCCCGTAATACGGGCTTTCCATTACATCGACCTCGGTGCCGTCCTGACCGGAGCCGTCGACATTGAACACATCCTCATTCATCATCCAAAATGCGCTCCAGATGTCCGCGCCCTTGGGAAGAATGCAGCGAACCTCAAAATAGCCGAATTTCTGCCGGAAACCCGTCTCGCGTGAGGATGTGTCGAGCCCCGCCGTGTACCACCCGGCGCCCGTTCCGCCCATGCCTTCATCGAGATATTTCAAGGGGATAACAAGATTGCCGTTTTCTGTGCAGGCCATGTAATTGTTCCAGTAAGAGCCGCGGCGGACGGATGAGGTTTTGCCGTATGTGTAATGACCGACCCAAAGACTGCGGTCGAGTTCACCGTCGAATTCCTCTTCAAACGTCATCTCGAATTTCGACATATCGACGGTTCTGTACGGATTCGGGAAAGTAGGATTTTTCACTCCCAAAGCGAGGATAGAGAAAATATACAGGAGCAACGAAAAAATCTTCACAAAAACATTTCGCATTATAAGTTTACCTCTCTTTCTTGTTTTTTATTTGAAGGTTTTTACCTCATCCGAACCTGTAAAAGCTCAAAAGCTCTCTTGAAAACCTGACTGTTTTGCTTCCGTATAGAATCTTTTTATATAGACGGAATTATTCCGATTTAAGTGTAGCAAAAAGCTTTCGGTTTTTCAAGCTTTTCAGTTACTATATCGCTTGAGGGCAGCGGATACGGAGCGTCGGTGCCATGCTTTGGCAAACAAGGTCTACTCTTGTGTTATAATCCATATTAAAATATTGCACTATGCCGACCAACATGTAAAGGGTTTGCTACATAATATCATACAGGAAATATACGCTTGCTGTTTTATATATTTAATACAAAAATATATTTACACAGCGACATTATATATGATATTATATACTAAAAACGGAGGTGCTGATTTTGCCTACAATCAACAGAAGAGTTCTTTCCAATTTAATTGAGCTGATTAAGCCTTATATAAGCGAAAGCGTTGTCAGCCTTGACAACTGGAGAATAAGGCGCGGAAAATACGACGGCGAGGGCAAGTTCACCGTATATCCCGGCGAGGAGGATTTCAAAGTCGGTTCCGGATGGCACGGGGGATATGATGATGCCGCGTGGTTTTCGTGCGAATGCGATGTTCCCGTATGCTCACAGGGCGAGAAGCTCTATTTCAACATGAATTTCGGCGGCGAGACAATTATCAGATTTGACGGCGAAATAATAGGCAGCGTTAGCTCAAAGCTTCATAACGGCTGGGTCTGCAGGGAGAATATTCCGCTGCCCGAGAAGTATGAGGGCAAGCATATAAAGATAGAGGCCGAGAGCGGAATATGCTGCGGCGGGTTCTGCGACGACGCTATGGCAGGCGCCAAGGAAACGTATTATGACGCGGTTTCCTCCGGAATTTTACGTGTTAATAAGCTGTGCGAGGATTATTACTATAAAGTGAGAACTCTTTTCGACAGCGTAGAGTTGATTTATGATAAGGTCATCGCCGAGAGAATTTACAGAGCTGTCGACGAGAGCGTCCATGTGTTAAGATTTGATTTCACCCGCGAGGATTTTTTAGACAGCGTCAAGCCCGCGTTTGATGTTTTAAACAAGCATCTCGGCGAGCTGCCCGATTATCACCCCGGAAAGGTTATAATGTGCGGCCATTCGCATATAGACGTTGCATGGCTTTGGACCGTAAAGGAGAGCGAGCGAAAGGCAGTGAGGACATTTGCGAACACTCTCGAGCTCATGGACGAATATCCGGAGTATAAATTTGCTCAGAGCCAGGCCGTGCTTTACGATATGGTCAAAAAATACGCGCCCGATATTTTCAGCCGTATCAAAGAAAAAGTAAAGTCCGGACAGTGGGAGGTAATGGGCAACGCATGGGTCGAGGCCGATACGAATATAGCCTCGGGCGAGAGTCTTATAAGGCAGCTCCTTTACGGCAGAGAGTTTTTTGTCAGAGAATTCGGAATTGACTCTGACACCTATTGGCTTCCCGACTGCTTCGGCTTTACCTGGGCGCTTCCTCAGATTATAAAAAAATCCGGGATGAAAAATTTCATAACCGCGAAGCTCTGCGCAAACGATACCAATGCATTCCCGCATTCAATGTTCAAATGGCGCTCCCATTCCGGCGACGACGTGACCGCATATTTTACGAGAGTGTCGTATCAGGGCGAATATGACGTAGGCCGTGTTTTTGAATGCAGAAACGGCAACAGACAGTCGTCTATAGCGGACATTTCGTTCGGGATGTTCGGATACGGAGACGGCGGTTCGGGTTCTACTACCGATATGCTCGAACGTGCAGAGGCATTAAAAAATATCCCCGGCGTTCCCGAGACCGTAAATTCCTCCGCACACGAATTCTTCGATGAAATCGGCAAAAAAGCCGACGAATTCCCGGTCTACGACGGCGAGCTCTATTTTGAAAATCACAGAGGAACATTTACAAGTCAGGCGTTCGTCAAGAAAAACAACAGGCGCGGTGAGTTTGCCCTTAGAAATGCGGAGATATTGTCATCCGCCGCCGAGCTCATGGGGAAAAGCGATTATGACGGTGCAGAGCTTGAAAGGCTGTGGAAAATACTGCTTGTAAATCAGTTCCACGATATTCTTCCCGGCTCGAGCATCCACGAGGTATATGAGAATGCGAGAGAGGACTACGCTGAGCTAAACAGAGGACTTGAAAAGCTTATAAACGAGAAGTTGAACGTCCTGTTCTCCGAGCGTGACCCGGAAGCGTTTATGGTTGTGAACTATCTGAATGTACCGTATACGGGTGAAGTCAAGATAAAGCTTCCCGAGGGATATAGCGGCGTTGAATATGCGGACGAACAGATTCCGTGCGTCAAGCTGTCAGATAAAACGGGCTATTATATTTCGTTTGTTGCCGAAAAAATTCCGTCGCTCTCGGGACGCACATACCGCTTCTCAAAGAGCGAGCATCCGACACAACCGTGTGTCAAGGCAGAAAAAAATCTGCTTGAAAACAATATTTTAAGGGTCGAATTTGACAATAACGGCGAGATGACATCCGTATTTGACAAGGAAAACGACAGAGAGGTGCTTGCTGCTGTCGGCAACACACTGTGTATCTATCAGGACAAGCCCATCCACGAGAGCGCATGGAATCTCGAATTCGATTATCGGATGACTCCGTATCCGCTTAAAACAGCCGAGAGCGTAGAAGTCGTCAGAAGCGACAGTGTCGCGGGCGAGCTTAAAATCCTAAGAAAGTTTAACAAATCGACCGTTACACAGTATATTTCACTAAAAAAAGATTCGCGTCAAATAGATTTCAGAACCGCCGTTGACTGGCACGAGAGGGAAAAGGTGCTCAAGGTGAATTTTCCCGTCGACGTGAGAAGCTGCTCCTCAACGAGCGAAATCGCGCACGGCTCCATACAGCGCCCCACTCATTATAATACCTCTTACGATCTTGCAAAATTTGAGACATGTATGCACAAATGGGTCGATCTTTCGGAGTCCGGCTACGGCGTGAGCGTTCTCAACGACTGCAAATACGGCTTTTCTGTTCACGAGAACAATATAGGCATAACACTTATGCGTGCGCCGATCTGCCCCGACCCCACGGGAGACATAGGGTATAACGAGTTTACATATTCGCTTGTTCCCCATGTCGGCACTTGGCAGGAGGCGGGGATATCCGAGCTTGCCTATGCGCTCAACAACCCGCCCGCGGTTGTTTATTCCGCTGTCGGTTCGCATGACGGCGAACGGCTTATCTCCGTTAAGAGAAAAGGCGTTGTTCTCGATGCGTTTAAAAAAGCGCAGAATGATGACGGATACATTCTGCGCGTGTTTGAGGCATATTCCTCAAGAGGAAAATGCGAAATAGACTTTTGCAAGGCAATAGAGAGCGTCACGGAATGCAATCTTATGGAAAAAGACGGCGAGGCGCTTTCTCATTGCGAAAAGTCGTTTGTCTTTGATATAAAGCCGAACGAGGTTAAAACATTCAGAATAAAGTTTAAATAAATCGGAAATTTTAGAACTGACTTTCAAGGCGAAGCTCCTGCGGCAGGTGCGGAACGTCGTTATATCTCAGAAATCTTTTGCGCGGAACGTCGTTTATCAAAAAAAGCTCGAATTTATTTATGCAGGTATTGTGTTGAACAATATTTACGTTTATGTCGTAACGGAAGTTCACGAGGCTGCTCAGCATATAGCAGATAGCTCCCGCGTGAGAGACGATAAGGATTTTTTCCGGATTATACCTTTTCTGCTTTCCGTCCGTGACAACCGTCTCCGCGGCGTTCGAATATCCGGGGAGATTGATGTACTTATCAACCGCATATTCAAGACGCTCTATATCCGCGCCGCAGCCATTTCCCATGCTCGTTTTTGTTATGTTCAACTTCGGGTAGACCGACCGAAGAAGCTCTGTGTTTGCCTCAAAATCACCCGGCGTCTCCGTTTCGCAGAATTCCGGGACAATAATAATTTCGGGGTTTCCCTCCTGATGCCGTGCAACGGCCGCCGCCGTCTGCACGGCTCGGCACATATGGCTGGAATATATCTTGTCAAACTTTACGTTCGCTAAATACCGACCGAGGCATTCCGCCTGCTGTTCACCTTTCGGGGAGAGCATACTGTCGAATTCGCGCGATTCGCCGATGTTGGATAAAGATTCTCCGTGCCTCACAAGATAAACGTCCATATTATTTTTCCTTTCCAACCTGCTTTTTTCATGATTATAACAAATTTACCGAAAAAAGCAAGCTGCAATCTTGATTTGTATTAACATACATATAAATTTGGATGGACAGCCGATTGAATAAAAAGGCCGCCCGGGTAAAATATAATTTGTCGGCGGAGAGATATCATGTGAAATTTTTCCTTATCCCATTTTTCAAAGCTTGACGGCATCGGAAAAAACTGCTAAACTCTAAAGTGAGAACAGAGTTTTGCGGAGGGATAGCAATGGATAACGGGCTTATGTCCATAGGAAAAGCAGCCGAAATGAGCCATTTGTCGGTTGCGACGCTGCGGCTCTACGACGAATTGGGACTGTTGAAGCCGAAATATAAAGATCCGGAGACGGGATACCGCTATTATGATATCGCTCAGAACGCGCGTCTCGATATGATAGTCTATATGAAGGAGCTCGGAATGAGTCTCACAGAGATAGGCGACGTGCTCGAAAAAGAGGATATAGTGCTGATAGAGACGATACTGACCCAAAAAAACGAGCAGCTGCACCGTCAGATGCGCGAGCTTCGGGCGCAGCACGACGCGGTGGAGCGCGCCATAGCTTCTATCGAACGGTACCGCAAATCGCCCGAAACCGGCACGGTTGTTCTCGAATATATCGATCGGCGTTATATCTGGGGCGTGCCGTGTGCCTGCAATTTTTACGAGGAGGGCTTGCGCGCCTTCGAGCAGGAGCTTGTCGTTCTGCGCAAGGCGCTTATGGAGCGCGGATTTTTGCAGGCGCATTCATATAATATCGGCACATCGATAAAAAAAGAGGATTTCATCAACGGAAACTTTGTTCCGCAGGATACGTTTGTTTTTGTCGGTTATCGGGATCAGCAGACTCTGCAGGGAACCGTCATTGTCGACAGCGGTATGTATGCCTGCGTCTATCTTGACAGCTTTGACGATGAGGTTGAATATGCAAAGCTGTTGCTGCAGCACTGCAAGGAGAATAACCGCACCGTCTGCGGGGACTATTTTTGCGAAATAATGACGGAATTCAATGTTTTTGACGACAGTCGACGCAATATGTTTTTGCGCCTGCAGGTACCGGTAGAATTTAATCGATAATTTTTTCACGATTTTCCTTGACTCTCAACCGAGAAGAGGTTTTATACTATAATTGCAGAAGGCGGCGTATCCGCCGAAATAATAATTGCAGTATAGGAGGAAATTTCTATGGAAAAAATTAAAGTTGTACAGTACGGCTGCGGAAAAATGAGCAAGTACATTCTTCGCTACCTGCATGAGCACGGCGCACAGATAGTCGGTGCGATTGACGTTAACCCCGCGGTAGTGGGGCAGGATGTCGGCGATTTTGCCGGCTTGGGCATCAAGACAGGCGTTATAATCTCCGACAAAGCCGACAAGGTTCTTGACGAGAGCGACGCTGATGTTGCGATCGTTACTCTGTTCAGTTTTATAGACGATATTTACACTCACGTTGAAAAATGCGTTTCGCGCGGTATCAATGTTATTACAACGTGCGAAGAGGCGATTTATCCCTGGACGACGGCTGCGGTGCAGACAAACCGCCTTGATGCAATCGCAAAAGCGAACAACTGCACAATAACCGGCAGCGGTATGCAGGATATCTTCTGGATCAACATGGTCGGTCTTGTTGCCGGAGGCTGCCATAAGATTACTAAAATCAAGGGTGCATACAGCTACAACGTCGATGAATACGGCTTGGCGCTTGCCAACGCTCACGGCTGCGATCTGACGCCCGAGGAGTTCGAGCAGAAGATAGCTCATCCCGATGAGTTTGAGCCGTCATATGCCTGGAACGCAAGCGAGGCTATCTGCAACAAGCTCGGGCTGACAATTAAATCCATCGACCAGAAGCACGTGCCGTGCATTATTGACCGCGATATTTATTCCGAGACTCTCGGCAAGACTATCGAAGCCGGACGCTGCATAGGAATGTCCGCCGTCGTGACTATCGAAACGATGCAGGGCATTACAATCGAAGAGGAGACTATAGGCAAGGTCTACGGTCCCGATGACGGCGATATGTGCGACTGGCAGATTACGGGCGAGCCGAACACCGAATTCCACGTCGTAAAGCCCGCAACGGTCGAGCATACCTGCGCTACGGTAGTCAACCGTATCCCCGCGCTTCTCTGCGCACCTGCGGGTTACGTCACAGCCGATCAGCTTGATCCCAACGAGTATCTCACTTATCCCATGGAGTTCTATTGTTGATATCCTGAATAAAAAGCACAGCCTTACGGCACAGTCGGCTTTTATCCGATTGTGCCGTTTTTATCGGCATAAGCAACAACCACCGCTAAGCGGTGGTTGTTGCTTTTTACTGCATTTATATCGTGCAATATAATTATACGATTTTTGCAAAGAAATAGTCTCCCGCATCTATCGGTACGCAGTACTTGCCGTCGGTCAAGGTGATATCCCGACAGCCCTCAAGTCCGGTGAGCGAGGAGTGATTTTTTATATCGATTACCGCAACGCGGCGCGCGTCTTTTATTTGCACCTCGCCGCCGTCAACGCTCTTATCTATTCCGTCGTTATTGAATACCGTCAGATACCAGCCGTCGGATATTTTGCCGATAAACCAATGCACTCCGCCCGTAACCCAAATCGGCATGACTTCTTTTATGAGCCGCTTCGCTTCTTCTGCGCTAACGGCATTTTGATGTTTCTCTGCAAAAGCACTGTCTCCGCTAAGGTCAACAAGATATTTGTATTCGCCGAAAACCGATTCGCAGTCGGCATGGATAATGTCAAAAGCGTCGGGTATATCGCTGTTTATAAGCGTTTTTGTCTCGTTGCCGTATCGTGAGCACGACGCGCCCATAAGTTCGTCTATGCCGTGACATGCGGACGTATATTTTTTCTGCCTTTGCAGGTCTTTATACGGGGCCTCTCCGAGCCACTCGCCGCAATCCCTGCTCGGAAGAACGGGCATATCCTCGGGCAGAACTATTGCCACGGGAGCAAAAAATTCTCCCGCCCGATATTTTTCGACAAAACACAAAAAATCACGCTTAACTTCTCCGTAAGGGGAGAGGACAAAGTCCTTGCTGTCATAAAAAGTGTTGTAAACGCCCCATTCCTCGCTGATAAATTCCGCGCCGGAGAGGTAGGCGTATATTAGTATTCTTTCGTGCAGAGAACGGGAGCTGCCTCCGTTGCAGCCCGTCGATTCAAACGGAAAATCTCCGCCCTTGATATTCCATTCGTTTTCGCCGTTCGCGTGATAATTGCACACGGAAAAAGGCCGCCCGCCCCACGGCTCGTAATAAGCTCCGAAACTCTTTTTATAAGCTTTTGACATACCTCTTGCATAGGCAAGCTGAATGTTGGCGCCCGGTGTCTGCGCTCCTATTTCGGGCATAACTCTCTGTGCTCCGAGCTTAAATTCAAGATTAGGCGCCATCATCGCGCTGTCACAGGGCAAAAGCCGTCCCGAAGTGAACTTCATACGCATATAAAACAGCTTTCTCGCGTTGTCTAAAAGCTGCTCAAAGCACGACGGCACGGGAAAATACTCCGCATATTCTTTTGCGGTCGCAGCCTCAAGAAAAATATTCTCAAAAGGGAACTGCCGCAGAATTTCTTTTTTTATGGCTCTTTCGTTCCAATCGGACGCGTCAAGATTTTTAAGTTTGTCATAATCCGAGCGCATATTCGACATCCACTCGTGCATCTGAAAACCGTAAAAATTGCCGAGCGAATCGACGGTTTTCATATCATACGGATATTCTTCGATATATGCTCCGCCCTGAAGCCTGTCGATATACCACGGCAAGCCGGTTTCTGTTATCAGGCTGTACAGCTCTCCGCCTTTTGCGGCAAGTGCATTGAATTTTTTGCAGTCGGGCAGCATTAGTGACTGGCAGAAACGAACCCCCGAAAATCGGTCAAGCAAACCGCATTTTTCGTAGCCGCGCCAAATCACGCTGTCATAGCCGTGGAAAAAAACGAAGTCCCTGTTTTTCAACTTTGTTTCCCCCCTCAATATGATTGCCTTATGCTCTTATGCCGGGAATTTAACAACTATCGTCGTTCCCTCGTTCGAGCTCTCCTCAACATACACCTTTCCGCCGTGAAGCTCGGCAATTTCCCAAACCAACGAAAGCCCCAGCCCGACTCCGCCGTATTCGCGGCTTCTCGACTTATCGACTCTGAAAAAGGCCTGGAAAATAATCCTTTGATATTCCTTGGGGATGCCGCAGCCGGTATCCTTGATTTTTATTTCAATCCCGTTTTCGTCTTGATTAACGGAAATCCGCACTTTTCCGCCCGTCCTGTTATACTTGACGGCGTTTTCCGTAAGATTAAAAATAAGCCTGTATATAAGCGGGTCGCTGCCCGTCATTGTGCCCTGTCCGTCATATTCCAAGGTTACATCGTTGCTTTCGGCAAGCGGGGCGATATCCGCAAATATTTCCTCTATCATCGGGGCGAGATCTATAAAATCGTTTCTCGGCACGGACTGCAAGCCGTTCATTTCGAGCAGCGTCTGAGTCATCTGCGTAAGTCTTTCCGTCTGCTCCTGCAAAAGAGTGATAAATTCAGCGGTTTCCGGCAAAACATCGGGATTCTCGGCGGCGAACAGCTCCAGCTGCGCCTGCATGAGAGCCAGAGGCGTTCGCAGCTCATGCGCCGCGTTTCCCGTGAACTGTCGCTGCGCATCAAATGCGCAGTCGAGGCGCTCCAGCATACGGTTAAAGGAAAGGCTGAGCTCACGGAACTCCGCCAAGCCGTTGTCGGAAATCTGCATATTGCTGAGATTGTTAAGCTGAACCTTTTCAACCTGAGAGGCAAAACTGCGCAGGGGCTTCAGCGCGTGCCCGCTGATAAAATATGCCAAAATGCCGCTTAAAAGCGTCACGGCGGCCGTTATATACCAGTTTGTTCTGCAAAAATCCGCCTGCGCCCCGTGCACTACAATGGTAAATTCCTTATCCATTCCGGCAAGAGACGGGTCAAAGAGAACAGATTCCGAGGCGGACGCTCCGTCGCTGTATTCCTGAACAAAGTTGCCTATAGAATCCATATAATGTATGCCCGAATAGCACAGCAGCAGATTCATCAAAACGCAGGCGACGCATATGAGCAGAGATGACATAAGCGTTATGCGCCATTGCAGGGAAAGCTTTTTCATTCTTCCGCCCCCTCAATAAGATATCCTTCACCGATACGGTTCCTTATCGGGTCGTAGCCGAGAGCGGTGCGCAGCTTCTTGCGAAGCGCCGAAATATGCACTCTTATGGAATTGCTGAAATTGTCTACGCTGTTATCCCAAACATGGTCTATAAGCTCCTCCTGGCTTATGGGCCGACCTTGGTTGAGCATGAGATATTCCAAAATTCCCGTCTCCTTTCGCGTCAGCGTCAGCGGCTCTCCCTGCGCGCTCGCGGTGCGGGCTTTTGTGTCAAAGGACAGCGCTCCGCAGGTAAGAACAACGTCGCGCTGAGTAAACTGCCGCAGCGTCAGGCTTCTTATACGCGCCTCCAGCTCGGCGAGGTGAAAGGGCTTTGAAAGATAGTCGTTCGCGCCCGCGTCAAGTCCCGCAACCTTGTCGGCTACTTCGTTGCGCGCGGACAGTATCAGAACGCGGGTCTCGCGATCCGATTGACGGAATTTGCGCAGCACGCTCATGCCGTCCTGCTTCGGCAGATTTAAGTCCAGAATAACAAGGTCGTATTTTTCGCTCCCGAGCAGCTCGAGAGCTTTTTCGCCGTCATAGCAATAGTCTATGCTGTAAGCCAACCGTCTGAGGCTTCTTACGATTGTTTCGCACAGCGCGCGCTCGTCTTCTACCACCAAAAGATGCATGACGATCCTCCTTTTTCACTTTAACAAACCGTTTTCTGTTTTTCATTATAACACAGGCAGATAAATTTTTTGTTAAGTTTCCGTTCTTAACGGGGATTTTAACTCCCGCGATGTATGATGTGATTGAAAACGCGAAAGGGGATATCCGAATGAATCACAGAAAAAAGGCGGCGGTGCAGGTCTTTCTGCTCTTGGCGGGGGCTGTTATGCTGTGCTTCGGCGCATGGCGCGGCGAGGCGGAAACCGTTTTAAGCAAAGCAATTAACGTATGTCTGGAGTGTGTGGGAATTGGGTAAAAAGAAGTCGGGCGTGTCGGCTGTTATGTCACGCTTCAGGGGTATGTTTCAAGCGGGAGCCGCACTGCTCACCAATATTCATCTGCCCAACTTTTTTAAGGGCAAAATATATCAGGGCTCGGCGAAAACGGTATGCGTGCCGGGACTCAACTGTTACTCCTGCCCGGCGGCAACCGGGGCCTGCCCAATAGGAGCCTTTCAAACGGTGGTCGGCTCGTCAAAATTCCGCTTTTCGTATTATATAACGGGTATGCTGATTTTGATAGGGGTTTTATTGGGAAGATTTGTTTGCGGCTTCTTGTGCCCGTTCGGCTGGCTTCAGGATCTTCTGCATAAGATTCCGGGAAAAAAGCTGTCTACGAAAAAAGTCAGACCGCTGACCTATATTAAATATGCAGTGCTGGCGGTTGCCGTGGTGCTGCTGCCCGCCTTAGTCGTCAACGACGTCGGATTGGGTGATCCGTTTTTTTGCAAATACATATGTCCGCAGGGCGTGTTGGAGGGAGCGATACCGCTCTCTATTGCAAACCAAAACATTCGCAATGCGCTGGGCGAGCTGTTCACATGGAAGCTGGCCGTTCTCGTGATTGTAGTTGTATCAAGCATAATCGTTTACCGCCCGTTTTGCAAGTGGCTCTGTCCTTTGGGCGCACTGTATGCCCTGTTTAACCGTGTCTCGCTGTTTCGCATGGCGGTGGACAAGGACAAGTGCATCTCGTGCGGAAAATGCGCAAGGGTTTGCAAAATGGACGTTGACGTGACAAAAACACCGAATCACACCGAGTGCATACGGTGCGGGAAGTGTGTTACAGCCTGTCCTACCGAAGCCGTGCGTTTTTGCTACGGATTCGGAGACTATAAAAATACTGTTAAAAAAGCAAAGACGGAAAAATGCAGTAAAGACAATGACAAGGAGGAAGCGTATGTATGCAAAGAAAATCATAGCGGTTGTAACGGCTGTTCTGCTGATATGCAGTCTTGCCGCCTGCTCTGTCGTGAGCAACAGAAGAGTGAGAAATCTTGACAAAGATATGATGCAGCCCGGCATAACGGAAAACGCAGATATGTGCGAGAGCGGATGCACCTGCGCCAAACACTAAACGAACGGAAAGGATATGAAAAAATGATAAGAAACAACCGAATAAAAAAAGTTATTGTGCTGCTGATGGTCGCGGTGCTTGCACTGTCTTTTGCAGCCTGCGGCGGCAACAAGGGCGGCTCGATGGACAAGAACCCCAAAAACGCCAAAGAGGCGAAAGCCATGTATAACAGCCTGATGGCTCAGGAGAATGAAATTCTGTCGAAAAACAAAGACCTTTGGGAAAAAGTGTTCATGTCGGCGGACAAGGGCATGACAATGATCGAGGACGGCGGCAATTACGGCGATTTCCTGCTGAAAACCATAGAGTCGGCAAAGGATCAGTTCTCCGCGGACGAGCTGAAGCTGCTCATGGAGGAGGGCGAAAAGATTCGCAAGATAGAGGTAAAGCTGACGGAGCTTGAAAATAAATATCCCGAGCTCGGCAAGAAGGATTCGAACGGCGGCGAAAGCGTGCCGGCGGACATGGCGAGCGGAAAATTCCCCGCATTCACGGGAAAGGATTTGGATGGCAACGAGGTCAGCAGCGACAAGCTGTTTTCGGCAAATGCCGTCACGGTCGTAAATCTTTGGTTTACAACCTGCTCTCCCTGCGTAGGTGAGCTCGAAGATCTCGAGAAGCTGAGCAAAGAGCTTGCGAAAAAGGGCGGAACCTTGATAGGCGTCAATTCTTTCACACTCGGCGGAGATTCAAAGGCTATAGCCGAAGCCAAGGAGGTTCTTTCCAAGAAAAACGTATCGTATAAAAACGTATATTTCGATTCAAACAGCGAGGCAGGAAAGTTTGTTTCAAACACATATGCTTTCCCGACAACATATGTTGTCGACCGCAAGGGCAATATAGTCGGTGATCCCATAGTGGGCGCTGTCACGGGCAAAAAGCAGATGGAGACACTCAACAGCCTCATCGAAAAGGCGATAGCCAACGACAAGACCTGACAGAGATAAAAACGCTGCTGTTTCGAACGTACCGAGTAAAGGAGGAAGAGAACATGAAAAGATTTTCGGGCTTGCTTTTGCTGGCGCTTTCAACCGTTTTAATTCTTTCGGGCTGCGGCATAAATCACGGAAAAGATGATGCGGAAAAGAAAAAAGCGAAAGGAGAAATGACGCAAATGGATTTTTCAAAAGAACCCGAAAATGTTATCTTTCTTGCGGGCGGCTGCTTTTGGGGCATTGAACAGCTTATGCAGTCTATCCCCGGAGTTATCGACGCGCGCAGCGGCTATGCCAACGGCACCTGCGAGGCCGATGCCGACTACAAAAAGGTGTGCTCGGGCGGTACGGGATTTAGAGAGACGGTAAGAGTCGAATATGACCCCGAAAAGGTCAGCCTCGACGCACTGCTGCTTGCGTACTTCTATGTCATTGACCCGACGGTTAAAAACCGACAGGGGAACGATGTGGGCAGCCAGTATCAGACAGGCATTTACTACACGAACGAAAACGCAAGACAAACAGTGGAACGCATTGCCGAGATAGAGCGCAGCCGAAGCAAAGATTTCTTTGTTGAGATAGGGCCGCTGATTAATTTCTATCCGGCGGAGGAATATCATCAGAATTATCTCGAGAAGAACCCCGGCGGTTACTGCCATATTCCCAAGGCGGAGATAGAGCTGTTCTCCAAGCTTCGCATAGACCCGGGTGATTACAAAAAGCCCGCCGCAGAGTCCATAAGAGACAAGCTCACATCCGAACAGTACCGCATAACTCAGGAAAACGGAACGGAGCGCCCCTTTGAAAACGAATTTTGGAATCAATTCGAAAAGGGGATCTATGTCGACGTTGTGACCGGCGAACCGCTTTTTTCTTCAACCGACAAATTTGAAAGCAGCTGCGGCTGGGCCGCGTTTTTCCAGCCGGTAAAGGTTTATATTTT